>ENA-UALF01001086-UALF01001086.1-human-gut-metagenome-genome-assembly--contig:-NODE-1086-length-11163-cov-12.650432_pt1 | contig 11163 bp, 6 predicted proteins | sample MGYA00243698_ERZ654464 | MGnify/ENA primary metagenome ERZ654464 (study PRJEB26926, sample SAMN06164595) | human gut metagenome | biome: ENVO:00009003; feature: ENVO:2100002; material: ENVO:00002003...
ATCGCTCAGTGTCTCGTGGGCTCGGAGATGTGTATAAGAGACAGAGCTTATAGAGGTAAATCGGTGCGGTTTTGCATTGATTTATTAACAATTATAAAGTGAGGATAATAAAATGAAAAGTGATGTAATTAAGGTTGGCGTTAATGCCGCACCGCAGCGCTCACTTCTGAACGCTCTCGGTCTTACTGAAGAAGAAATGAAAAAACCTCTTATCGGTATTGTCAGCTCCAAGAACGATATTGTTCCGGGACATATGAATATAGACAAGATTGTTGACGCTGTAAAGCAGGGTGTTGCTCTTGCAGGCGGTGTTCCTATTGTTTTCCCTGCAATTGCTGTTTGTGACGGTATTGCTATGGGTCACGAGGGTATGAAGTATTCGCTTGTTACCCGTGAACTTATTGCCGACTCAACAGAGGCTATGGCAAAGGCTCATGCATTTGACGCTCTTGTTATGGTTCCTAACTGTGATAAGAATGTTCCGGGTCTTTTAATGGCTGCCGCAAGAATTAATGTTCCTACTGTATTTGTCAGCGGCGGTCCAATGCTCGCAGGTCATGTTAAGGGCAAAAAAACAAGCCTTTCAAGTATGTTTGAGGCTGTTGGCGCTTACACGGCAAACAAAATTTCTGCAGAGGAACTTTGCGAGTTTGAGAACAAGGCTTGCCCGTCATGCGGTTCTTGTTCGGGTATGTACACGGCAAACAGTATGAACTGCCTTACAGAGGCTATCGGTATGGGCTTGCAGGGTAACGGTACAATTCCTGCCGTTTATTCAGAGAGAATCAAACTTGCTAAACACGCAGGTATGAAAGTTATGGAACTTCTCGAAAAGAATATCCGTCCGCTCGACATTATGACAGAAAAGGCATTTATGAATGCTCTTACAGTTGATATGGCTCTCGGTTGTTCAACAAATACAATGCTTCACCTTCCTGCTATCGCTAAAGAGGCAGGCGTTAAACTTAACCTTGATATTGCAAATGAAATCAGCGCAAAGACACCTAACCTTTGTCACCTTGCTCCTGCAGGTCATACATATATGGAAGACCTCAACGAGGCAGGCGGTGTTTACGCTGTTATGAACGAACTTACAAAACTCAATCTCCTTAACACAGACCTTATCACAGCTACAGGCAAGACTGTTGCAGAGAACATTGAGGGCTGCGAGATTAAAGACACAGACATTATCCGTCCTGTAACAAATCCGTACAGCACATCAGGCGGTATCGCCGTTCTTAAGGGTAATCTTGCTCCCGATGGCTGCGTAGTTAAGAGAAGTGCAGTTGCTCCTGAAATGTTACAGCACAAGGGCAGTGCAAGAGTATTTGACTGCGAGGAGGACGCTATTGAGGCAATTCACGCAGGCAATATTAAGCCTGGTGATGTTGTTGTTATCCGTTACGAAGGTCCTAAGGGTGGTCCGGGCATGAGAGAAATGCTTAATCCTACATCTGCTATTATGGGCAGCGGCCTCGGTCATTGTGTAGCTCTTATTACAGACGGTCGTTTTTCAGGCGCTACAAGAGGCGCTGCAATCGGTCATATTTCACCTGAGGCAGCAGTCGGCGGTCCTATCGCACTTGTTGAAGAGGGCGATACAATTGAAATCGACATCAACGCAAATACTATCAATTTACTTATTTCTGACGAAGAGTTTGCTAAGCGTAAAGCCGAATGGAAACCTCGTCAGCCAAAGATTACAACAGGCTACCTTGCCCGTTATGCAAAACTCGTAACATCGGGTGCACAGGGCGCAGTTCTTGAGTAATATTGAATTGGTGTAATTGCACAAAAAACCTTTCGGATTTTTATGTTTTAAACATTTAAATTTTATAAAATAAGCAATTTGCACAATTAACTCCTTGTCTTATTAGGCAAGGAGTTAATTTTTTAGCTTATCGTCAAATTTCTATTGTAAGATTTATACAAATATGCTATAATTGACAAGTAAGTTGATTACTAATTGTCGAAAACGCTTAAGATTTGAATATATATCCCGAAAGGAGTGTTTCTTTTGAAACAGTACAATGCTAAAAAAATATTAAACATTGCCCTTGCAGGTCACGGCGGATGCGGTAAAACATCTGTTGCCGAGAGTATGATATATCTTGCAAAGGCATCTGAAAGACTTGGTAATATTGCAGACGGTAATACCGTTCTTGATTATGACAGTGAAGAAATCAAGCGCCAGACTTCAATTTTAACCTCGGTTGCTCCCATTGAATGGAAAAATACCAAGATAAATATTATAGATACTCCCGGTTTGTTCGACTTTGAGGGCGGTGTAGCAGAGGGTATGCGTGCCGCCGATTCAGCGCTTATCGTTGTATCGGGCAAAGACGGTGTAAATGTCGGTACCGAAAAGGCTGTTAAAGCTGCCACCAAGGCAGGTCTTACAAAGATTTTCTTCGTAAACGGTCTTTGTGACGAAAGCGCCAGATTCTACCGTGTATTTGAAAGTTTAAAGGCTACATTCGGCCCTACTGTTTGTCCTGTTGTTGTTCCGTACATTGTTGACGGTCAGGCAAATACATATGTAAATCTTTTTGATTATAAGGCTTATAAATATGATACAGACGGTTCTGTAGTGCAGACTCCGCTTCCTGATATGGGCGACAGACTTGAGGGTTTGCGTGAGGCTATTAAAGAGGCTGTTGCGGAAACAAGCGAGGAACTGCTCGACAAGTTTATTATGGGTGAAGAATTTACTCCGGAAGAAATTATACTCGGCGTAAGTAAGGGTGTTAAAGACGGTACAATTTGCCCTGTATTCTGCGGTGACGCACACAATACATTTGCTTTTGACCAGCTTTTGAATAGTCTTGTATGGCTTGCACCTACAGCTGCCGATAAAGGTGACGAAATTGCTGTTGATGTTGACGGCGAACCTGTTGAAATCAGCGTCAACGAAAACGCAGCGGCTGCCGCAGTTGTATTTAAAACAGTTGTTGACCCGTTTGTAGGTAAACTTTCTTATGTTAAGGTTGTATCGGGAAAAGTCAGTGCCGATACTCCGCTTGTAAATATGAGAACAGGCACACAGGAGAGAATAGGAAAGGTTCTTACCGTAAGAGGTAAAAAACAGGTTGAAACCGATTATATAGGCGCAGGCGACATCGGCGCTATTCCAAAACTTGCTTCTGTAAAAACAGGCGACACACTTTGCTCACCGCTCAGAAAAGTAGTGCTTGAGGGTATTGATTATCCTGTATCATCATATACAATGGCTATTTATCCTGTCACAAAGGGCGATGAAGACAAGGTAGCACAGGGACTTGCAAAGCTAAGCGAGGAAGACCCTACTATTAAATATGTAACAAACCACGAAACACACGAAATGCTTATTTCAGGCTTGGGCGAACAGCATCTTGATGTTGTAATTTCAAAGTTAAAGTCAAAATTCAATGTAGAGGCGGTTCTTAAAAAGCAGAAAATCGCATATCGTGAAACTATCAGGAAAAAAGTTTCGGCACAGGGCAGATATAAAAAGCAGTCAGGCGGTCACGGTCAGTTCGGCGATGTTTGGATTGAGTTTGAGCCTTGCGAGAGCGAAGGTCTTGAATTTGCGGAAAGAGTTGTCGGCGGCGCAGTTCCTAAAAACTTCTTCCCGGCAGTAGAAAAGGGGTTGCGTGATTCCATTAAAAAAGGTGTGCTTGCAGGTTATCCGATGGTAGGTATCAGAGCTACACTTTATGACGGTTCGTATCATCCTGTTGACTCTTCGGAAATGTCATTTAAAACTGCCGCAAGTATGGCATATAAAAACGGTATTCCAAACGCATCTCCTACACTTCTTGAGCCGATCGGCTCTCTTAAGGTTACATTGCCCGACTCAAATATGGGTGATGTAATGGGTGAAGTAAACAAGCGCAGAGGCAGAGTGCTCGGTATGACTCCTGCCGAGGACAGCGGTATGCAGATTGTTGAGGGCGAAGTTCCTATGGCAGAGATGGATAATTTCGCAACCTATCTTCGTCAGGTTACGCAGGGCAGAGGAAGTTATGAATTTGCTTTTGCAAGATATGAAGACGCTCCGGCAAATGTTGCTCAAAAGATAATTGAAAAAGCTAAGGCTGACGCTGAATAAGCAAAATAACTTTATAATTTTATCAAATCCCGTTGCATTTCTTTGCAATGGGATTTGTTTCTCTTGACTAACTTTGATGTGCTGTGCTAAATTATTGTTAATGCCATTATATGGTGTAGTTTATTTGTTAAGTGGTGTTTTTAGTTGTTGGATTTAGTGCTTTCAAAGTTTATAAAAAATTATGATGACATAAAAAATCCGCAGGTGCGTTCGGCTTGCGGTAATTTTTCGGGTGTAGTCGGAATAATACTGAACCTCATTTTGTTCAGTGCAAAGCTTCTGTCGGGGATACTCACCGCATCAATTTCCGTAACTGCAGACGCATTCAATAACTTGTCTGACGCAGGCAGTTCGGTTGTAACATTCTTGGGATTTAAACTTGCCAACAGACCTGCCGATGAAGAACATCCCTACGGTCACGGCAGATATGAATATGTGGCGGGTTTGGGAATATCGTGTGCAATTATCCTTGTGGGTGTGGAACTTTTGAAATCGTCAATTGAAAAAATTATTAATCCCGAAGAAAGCACAGCAATTACTTTGTTGTCGGTATGTATTCTTATCGGCTCAATCTGTGTAAAGCTGTGGATGTTTTTCTTCAACAGGGCAATGTCAAAAAAGATTTCTTCGTCTGCTCTTAAGGCAACGGCAATGGATTCTCTCACCGACTGTATTGCTACTTCGGTAGTTTTAATAGGTTTGGGCATATCTGCCGTAACAGGCGTGAATATCGACGGTTGGCTCGGTTGTGCCGTAGCCGGATTTATTCTTTATACGGGTATAAGCACTTTTAAGGAAAGTCTTTCACCTTTGCTCGGAAATACTCCCGACCCGGAATTTATAGACGAAATCAGAGAAATTGTGCTTTCTACCGAACTTATAACGGGTATTCACGATTTGCTCATTCACGATTACGGTCCGGGAAGATGTATAATTTCTTTCCATGCGGAAGTCCCTTACGATGTCGATATTTTAAAGGCACACGATGTAATCGACAGACTTGAAAGAAAAATACAGGAAAAGTATAATTGCGTGGTTACTATTCATATGGACCCAATTGCGGTTTCCGATGAATATACTATTGAATTAAAAGAAAAGATAAACGAGTCGCTTGACAGTATTGACAGCGCACTCAGCCTGCACGATTTCAGAATTGTAAAGGGAGAAGAACATCAGCGTGTACTTTTTGACCTTGTGGTTCCGCCTGAATGTAAATTAAAAGAAACAGATGCGTTAAATGCCGTGAAAGAAAAAATATCGCAGATTGATGAAAAACTTATCCCGATAATACATATTGATAAAATCTGCCTTGAATGTGGCGGAAATATTAAATTATGATTTAGCAAAACACTTTATTAATCGATTATAAAGGTTTGGCTAAAACCGTGCGTTAAATCGCAAAACTTACTGATAAAAGCAATCAAGCTGTTTGATAAAGCGGCCCGATTGCTTTTTGTTTTGATTTTATGTCAGTGTTTAATTATAAGAACAATATACAATATATTGTGGCGATATAAACAAACGGTCACATATTATAGAAAATTTTTGTAATATTCTAATTTGTAATTATCCTAAAAAAATTGCTCAAATTAAACAAATAAAAAAATCTGTTTTTGTCAGTTTGACGATTGAATTAAACGCCTCTTTATGATAGAATAAAACTTGTGTTCGGCAATACATATACCACAATATATAGTGAAAATTATAAAAGTAACACTAAATATAGATATATATAGGAGTTATAAATACGGAGGAAGAGAAATGATAACAAAAATTATTAAGCGTGACGGACGAGAAGCGAATTTTGACACAGAAAAAATAACACAAGCCATTTATAAGGCTGCACAGGCCATCGGCGGTAACGATTATGATGCCGCAAAAGCACTTTCGGTACAGGTAAGAGATTTACTTGAGAAAAAGTGCGGAGATAAGGCTCCTACAGTTGAGCAGGTACAGGACGCTGTTGAAAAGGTACTTATTGAAAACGGTCATGCAAGAACTGCAAAGGAATATATACTTTACCGTGCAGAGCGTACAAGAGTGCGTGAAATGAACACAAAGCTCATGAAGATTTATGAGGACCTTACTTTTAAATCAGCTAAAGATAACGATGTTAAGCGTGAGAACGCAAACATTGACGGTGATACTGCAATGGGTACAATGCTCAAGTACGGTTCAGAGGGCGCAAAACAGTTCAATGAAATGTACATTCTCGACCCTAAGTATTCTAAGGCTCATCGTGATGGTGATATTCATATTCACGATCTTGATTTCTTTACACTTACCACAACTTGTTGCCAGATTGACCTTGTAAGCCTTTTTAAAGGCGGTTTTTCAACGGGTCACGGCTATTTGAGAGAACCTAATGACATTGCGTCATATTCGGCACTTGCATGTATTGCAATTCAGTCTAACCAGAATGACCAGCACGGCGGACAGAGTGTTCCTAACTTTGACTACTCAATGGCTCCGGGCGTTAAGAAAACATACAGAAAGCGTTACAGAATCAATCTTGAAAGAGCAATTGAACTTTTGACAGATGCCGAAGATCCTGACGCTACAGTAAAAGAAATCTGCGAAAAGGCAGAGGAGGCAAGCGGCGAATGGCCGACACTCGAAAATCAGACTCCTAATTATAAAAAGGAGGAGCTTGCACTTCTTAAAGAAAAGTTTGAAGACAGAGTTGCCGAGAAAATTCAGCGTTTTGCGTTTAAACATGCCGAGGCTGAAACAGATAAGGCTACTTTCCAGGCTATGGAGGCACTTATCCACAACCTTAACACAATGCATTCAAGAGCAGGCGCACAGATTCCGTTCAGCTCACTTAACTACGGTACAGATACTTCTCCGGAGGGCAGACTTGTTATGAAGAACCTCCTTTACGCTACGGAAAGAGGTCTTGGCAACGGTGAAACACCTATTTTCCCAATTCAGATTTTCAAGGTAAAAGAGGGCGTAAACTACAATCCGGAGGATAAGAACTACGATTTGTACAAACTTTCAATGAGAGTTTCCGCAAAAAGACTTTTCCCTAACTTCTCATTTATCGACGCACCGTACAATCTCCAATATTACAAGCCCGGTCATCCTGAAACAGAGGTTGCATATATGGGCTGCCGTACAAGAGTTATGGGCAATGTTTACGATCCTGACAGAGAGATTACATACGGCAGAGGAAACCTTAGCTTTACTTCAATTAACCTTCCAAGACTTGCAATTCTTTCAAATAAAAATATTGACTTCTTCTTTGAACAGCTTGACAGAATGTGCGATCTCGTTGTAGGTCAGCTTCTTGAGCGTTTTGAAATTCAGTGTCAGAAACTTGTCAGAAACTATCCTTTCCTTATGGGTCAGGGTATTTGGCTTGACAGCGACAAGCTTACTCCTAACGATTCAGTAAGAGATGTTTTAAAGCACGGCTCACTCACAATCGGATTTATCGGACTTGCCGAGTGTCTTGTGGTTCTTACAGGCAAACATCACGGCGAGAGCGAAACTTCACAAAAGCTCGGCCTTGAAATTGTCGGCTATATGAGAAAGAAGATGAACGAGGCTACCGAGAAGTACAAACTTAACTTCGGTGTTATCGGTACTCCTGCAGAGGGCTTGTCGGGCAGATTTGTAAGAATTGATAAAAAGCGTTTCGGAATTATTCCGGGTGTTACAGACAGAGAGTATTATACAAACTCTTTCCATGTACCTGTTTATTACAATATTTCCGCATTTGATAAAATTAAGATTGAAGCACCTTATCACAATCTTACAAACGGCGGCCACATCTCATATATTGAGCTTGACGGTGACCCGTCACAGAATATTGACGCATTTGAGGCTGTTATCCGTTGTATGAAAGAGAGCGGAATCGGCTACGGTGCAATCAACCACCCCGTTGACCGTGACCCTGTTTGCGGACATACAGGTATTATCGGTGATTATTGCCCGCAGTGCGGCAGAAAAGAAACTAAGAACGGTCAGGGATTTGAGCGTATCCGCAGAATTACAGGCTACCTTGTAGGTACAACAGAGCGTTTTAACAATGCAAAGGCAGCCGAGGTAAGGGATAGGGTAAAGCACTCTGTTTCCGAATGTTGCGGTATGGAAGATTTTTCCGATGATATTACAGCATAATTATGAGTAAAGATATTATAAGACTTTCAGGTGTTATAAAAAACAGCATAGTTGATGGCCCGGGTTTCAGACTTACAGTTTTTTGCCAGGGTTGTCCGCATCACTGCGAGGGCTGCCACAACGAAAAAACGTGGGACTTTGACGGCGGCTTTGACGGCAAGGTTGAGAAGATAATCAATGTCGCAAAGTCACTTCCGCTCTTGCAGGGACTTACTTTTTCGGGCGGCGAACCGTTTTGTCAGGCAGAGGCATTTGCAGAGCTTGGCAGACTTGCACACGAAAACGGCTATAATGTAGTTACATACACGGGCTATACTTACGAAAAGCTGCTTGAGGGAGCAGACAAACATCCCGAATGGATGGATTTGCTCAAACAGACGGACTACCTTATAGACGGCAGATTTATACTTGAAGAAAAGAGCCTGATGCTTAAGTTCAGAGGAAGCAGAAATCAGCGTATTATTGATGTGAAAAAGAGCCTTGAAAGTAATCGAATAGTTGAAAATTACGATATATAAACAAAACCTGCGTTGTTGAGTATAACGCAGGTTTTGTGTTTTGCTGATTTTTTCAAAAGTTAGAGCAGCAGAGTATTTTATAATTATTTGCTTTAAACTGTGCACTAAACCGTAATAAAAAAATACGGACTGCACACAAAATGCAGTCCGTAAATATTTGAATTATGTGATTTGATTATTTAATAGCCTCAAATGCTTCCTGTAAATCGAAGAGAATATCATCAATGTGCTCTGTACCGATTGAAAGACGAATTGTATTTGGCTTAATGCCCTGCTCTGCAAGCTCCTGCTCGTTAAGCTGTGAGTGTGTTGTTGATGCAGGATGAATAGCAAGTGACTTAACATCTGCTACATTTGCAAGAAGTGAGAATACCCGGAGATTATCAATGAACTTCTTAGCGTCTTCTTCTGTACCCTTGATTTCAAAAGTAAAGATTGAACCGCCGCCGTTAGGGAAGTACTTATCATAAAGTGCCTTATACGGTGAGTTTGGAAGTGATGGGTGGTTTACGCTTTCAACCTGTGGGTGATTTACAAGGAATTCAAGAACTTTCTTTGTGTTTTCTACATGACGCTCAACACGGAGTGAAAGTGTTTCAAGACCCTGCAAGAAAATGAATGCGTGGAACGGAGAGATTGTAGCACCTGTGTCACGGAGAAGAATTGCTCTGATGTATGTTACAAATGCAGCACCCGGAGCAGCCTGTGTAAATACAGCACCGTGGTATGATGGGTTTGGCTCTACAAACTGTGGGAATTTACCTGATGCAGCCCAGTCAAACTTACCGCTCTCAATAATTACACCGCCTATTGCCGTACCGTGACCGCCGATGAACTTTGTAGCTGAATGAACAACGATGTCTGCACCGTACTCAAACGGTCTTACAAGGTAAGGGGTTGCAAATGTGCTGTCAACAACAAGCGGAATATTGTGTGCGTGTGCAATCTTTGCGAGAGCCTCAATATCAATAAGGTTAGCATTTGGATTGCCGAGTGTTTCAATGTAGAGAGCCTTTGTATTCTCTTCAATAGCTTTTTCAAAAGCACCCTCTTCATCAGGATCAACAAATGTTGTTGTAATGCCGTAAGCAGGAAGTGTGTGTTCGAGAAGGTTATATGTGCCGCCGTAGATTGTCTTTGCAGCTACGATGTTATCGCCTGCTTTAGCAAGAGCCTGAATTGTATATGCGATTGCAGCTGCACCCGAAGCTACTGCAAGAGCGGCTGTACCACCCTCAAGAGCTGCAATTCTCTGCTCAAAAATATCTTCTGTAGGGTTTGTAAGTCTGCCGTAGATGTTGCCTGCATCTTTAAGTGCAAAACGATCTGCGGCGTGCTGGCTGTTGTGGAATACATAAGAAGTAGTTGCGTAAATCGGAACTGCTCTTGCATCTGTTACCGGGTCTGCTGATTCCTGTCCTACATGAAGCTGAAGTGTTTCAAAGTGTAATTTTCTATCTTTTAATGTGCTCATTTTATTTACCTCTTTCAATAATTAATTTAGTTTGTTACAATGTTATAATAAAAATAATGTAGTAATGTATTTGTTGCGTCAGCAACAACATCCAGAGGTACTGCACATTCGTCCGTATCGGTAGTTCTGTCTTAATAGATTTACAAATAATAGAAGCATTAGAATTCTCCTTTGCTAAAACTTACTAATTACATAGGTTTAATGTGATTGTATATTATCATATAATTTACCCGTTGTCAATACTATTTTTTAAATTTCTAAAAATATATTTGTTTAGTAGGTTTTTAGAGCAAAATTTGCCGATTTTGTAACATATTTGTAGAATTATAAGCGACCAATATACCTATAGAAAGATAATTAAAATATAAATCGGATAAAAAACAACTTGAAAACCTACTAAATATATGTTATTATTATGTTATAGATGAATGCTATATTTTTGCAAATACTTAGTAAAAGGTGGTGTTAATTTGAAAATTTCTACAAAGGGAAGATACGCACTGCGAATGCTTATAGATTTGGCTATGCACCAGAATGACGGTTACATTGCACTTAAGGATATTGCGGCTCGTCAGAATATTTCCAAAAAATATCTTGAGCAGATTATGCCTATTCTTAATAAAGCCGATGTGTTACTTACAAACCGTGGATTTCAGGGTGGATACCGCCTTGCAAGAACTCCCGACCAATATACGGTAGGCGAGATTCTCCGCATTACAGAGGGCAGCCTTGCTCCTGTAGCCTGTCTTGACCACACTCCGAATAACTGCCCTATGAGCGAGGAATGCATTACTTTGCCTGTATGGCAGGGACTTAATGAGGTTATTACAAAGTATCTTGACGGCATCACTATTCAAGACATTATTGACCGTCAGACTGAGAGCATCGGCAATGACTATGTAATATCTGTCTCTTATACACATCTCCGAGCCCACGAGACACTGAGCGATCTC
>ENA-UALF01001098-UALF01001098.1-human-gut-metagenome-genome-assembly--contig:-NODE-1098-length-11089-cov-4.195759_pt1 | contig 11089 bp, 9 predicted proteins | sample MGYA00243698_ERZ654464 | MGnify/ENA primary metagenome ERZ654464 (study PRJEB26926, sample SAMN06164595) | human gut metagenome | biome: ENVO:00009003; feature: ENVO:2100002; material: ENVO:00002003...
AGCAAACTGTCAGCCTACTTGTCCTTCTGCTTGCGGCAAGCGGCTTTTTCTTTTCTTGCGGTAACATCATGAACAAAAATGCCGGAGCGCTGGAGTTCGACAGTATACAAGTAAATGAAACGGCACACCTCTTCGGTGATACTGCCAAACCGGCATGTAACCTTATCATCAATCTTACGTATGCCTCCAAGTCATCCGACGAAAAGATGAAGGACAGCCTGAACACCTATTTCCTGTCTGCCTGCTTCGGTGAAAAATATATGAACATGACTGCCGAAGAAGCCGTAAAGAAATACACAGAAAAGTACGTCAGCGACTACCGGAAAGACTTGGAGCCGATGTACCGAAAAGACGAACAGGACAAAGAGAGTGCCGAAGACATAGGAGCATGGTATTCTTACTATAAAGGCATAGAAAGCCACGTGCAACTGTACACCGGACATCTGCTCGTCTATCGCATCGACTACAATGAATATACCGGCGGCGCACATGGCATTTATATGTCCACATTCCTCAATCTCGACCTGCGCACATTGGCTCCCATCCGTTTGGACGACCTCTTTGTAGGCGATTACAAGGAACAGCTCACAGACCTCTTGTGGAACCAGCTTATGGCCGACAATAAAGTGGCCACCCGCCAGGAACTGGAAGACATGGGATACGCCACTACCGGCGACCTGACACCCACCGAAAATTTCTATCTAAGCAAAGAAGGCATTACATTCTATTATAATGTATACGACATCGCCCCTTATGTAATGGGACCGGTGAAGATCACATTGCCATACGAAATGATGCAACATCTACTGGGCGACGGCACGATGGTACTGAACGAAGTGCGTAATTCATAACCCGCCCCCTCATTCATAACTCATAATTCAGAAAATAATAATGGAACTTATCCTAAAGTATTTTCCAAACCTGACAGAGGAACAGAAAAAGCAGTTTGCCGCACTGTACGACCTTTATACGGACTGGAACTCTAAAATAAACGTCATTTCGCGTAAAGACATTGAAAACCTGTACGAACACCACGTGCTCCACTCTTTGGGCATAGCCCAAATAATTCGCTTCAAACCGGGTACAAAGATTATGGACTTAGGCACAGGAGGAGGATTTCCGGGTATTCCGCTGGCTATACTTTTCCCCGAAGTACAATTTCATTTGGTGGACAGTATCGGTAAGAAAGTACGCGTAGCCACCGAAATAGCAAACAGCATCGGACTGAAAAACGTTACTACCCGCCACGTGCGTGCCGAAGAAGAGAAACAGTTGTTCGATTTCGTAGTGAGTCGTGCTGTTATGCCCCTTGCCGATTTACTGAAAATCATCCGCAAGAACATCTCCCCCAAACAGCAGAATGTTTTTCCCAATGGACTAATCTGCCTGAAAGGCGGCGAATTGGAGAAAGAGGCGATGCCTTTCAAAAACAAAACCACCATGTGGAATTTGAAAGAATTCTTTGAAGAGGAATTCTTCCAAACTAAAAAAGTAGTGTACGTTAGCAATTGAGAATTAAAAGTTAAGTTGAACGTTGATAAATCATAAATCTGAAATCATATCATGAAGATAAAGAGATTTGAATTTAATATGTTCCCCGAGAACTGCTATGTACTGTGGGACGAAACCAACGAAGCCGTAGTCATTGACCCCGGATGTTTCTACGAAGAAGAGAAACAGGCTTTAAAGAACTTTATCATCAACAATAAACTAAACGTAAAGCACCTGTTGAACACACATCTGCATCTGGACCATATTTTCGGCAATCCTTTCATGCTGAAAGAATTCGGTCTGAAAGCGGAAGCCAACCAAGCCGATGAGTTCTGGATTGACGAAGCGCCTAAGCAAAGCCGCATGTTCGGTTTTCAGCTACAAGAGCCGCCCGTACCATTGGGAAGTTACCTTCACGACGGTGACATCATCACTTTCGGAAACACTGAACTGGAAGCAATCCACGTACCGGGACACTCACCGGGCAGTCTGGTGTATTATTGTGCGGCAGACCATTGTATGTTCTCCGGAGATGTTTTGTTTCAAGGCAGCATCGGTCGTGCCGACCTTGCAGGAGGCAACTTTGACGAACTGATAGAGCATATATGCAGCCGCCTGTTCATACTCCCCAATGAAACGATTGTTTATCCGGGACATGGAGCGCCTACAACCATTGGCGTTGAAAAAGCGGAAAACCCATTCTTCAGATGATAACTTTAAACAATATATACGTATGAAAAACGACCTGTTGGCTAACCGTCACATCGGTATCAGCGAAAAAGATGAAGCACAGATGCTTCACAAAATCGGCGTGGCAAGTCTGGACGAACTGATTGATAAAACCATCCCGACAAACATCCGCCTTAAAGCACCGCTGGCTCTGCCCGAAGCCATGACCGAATATGAATTCGGATGCCACATTGCAGAACTGGCTGCCAAAAATAAACTTTACACAACTTACATCGGTATGGGCTGGTACAACACCATCACGCCTGCCGTAATCCAGCGTAATGTATTTGAAAACCCCGTTTGGTACACCTCCTATACGCCTTATCAAACAGAAGTGTCTCAAGGACGTTTGGAAGCCCTGATGAACTTCCAGACTGCCGTTTGCGACCTCACCGGTATGCCTCTTGCCAATTGCTCCTTACTGGATGAGGCGACTGCTGCTGCCGAAGCTGTAACAATGATGTACGCATTGCGTCCGCGCGAAATGCAGAAGTCGGGAGCCAATGTAGTATTCGTAGACGAAAGCATTTTTCCGCAGACACTGGCTGTCATCACCACCCGCGCCATCCCGCAAGGCATTGAGATACGGACTGGACGATACAATGAAGCAGAACTCACTCCGGACACTTTTGCCTGCATATTACAGTACCCGAATGGCGACGGCAATATAGAAGACTACCGCACTTTTGTGGAAAATGCACATGCTGCCGGTTGCAAAGTGGCCGTTGCCGCCGATATACTAAGCCTTGCCTTGCTCACCCCGCCGGGAGAATGGGGAGCAGACATCGTGTTTGGAACAACCCAAAGATTAGGTACGCCGATGTTCTACGGCGGCCCGTCGGCTGCCTATTTTGCCACACGTGACGAATATAAGCGCAATATGCCGGGACGCATCATCGGCTGGTCTAAAGATAAATACGGAAAATTGTGTTACCGCATGGCTCTGCAAACCCGCGAGCAACATATCAAACGTGAAAAAGCAACTTCCAACATCTGTACAGCACAGGCACTGCTGGCCACAATGGCAGGTTTCTATGTCGTATATCATGGACCGGAAGGTATCCGCACCATTGCAAAGCGTATTCACAACATTGCCGCATATCTGGAAAAAGAAATCAGCAAATTGGGATACAAGCAAGTGAATGTACAATATTTCGATACACTCCGCTTTGCCCTGCCAGACAACGTATCGGCACAACAAGTCCGTACAGTTGCCCTAAGCAAGGAAGTGAACCTGCGCTATTTCAAGAACGGTGATGTGGGCATGAGCATTGACGAAACAACGGATTTGGCTGCAGTAAACGTTTTACTTTCCATTTTCGGAATTGCAGCCGGAAAGGACTATACCAAAACAACCGATATCCCTGAGAGTTGCACCATTCAGCAACCGTTCCGGCGTCAAAGCACTTATCTGACACATGAGGTATTCAATAGATACCATACGGAAACGGAAATGATGCGTTACATCAAACGACTCGACCGTAAGGACATTTCATTGGCACACTCCATGATTTCGCTTGGTTCGTGCACCATGAAGCTGAATGCCGCCGCCGAAATGCTGCCACTCAGCCGTCCTGAATTTATGAATATGCACCCGCTTGTTCCTGAAGAACAGGCAGAAGGCTATCGCGAGCTTATACACAATCTCAGCGAAGAACTGAAAATAATAACCGGATTTGCCGGAGTAAGCCTGCAACCCAATTCAGGTGCTGCCGGAGAATATGCGGGGCTTCGTGTAATCCGCGCTTATTTGGAAAACATAGGTCAAGGACACCGTAACAAAGTGCTGATACCCGCTTCGGCTCATGGTACTAATCCGGCATCGGCTGTTCAGGCCGGTTTCACCACTGTCACCTGTGCCTGTGATGAGCAGGGAAATGTCGATATGGCCGACCTGCGTGCCAAAGCCGAAGAGAACAAAGACGACCTTGCCGCATTGATGATTACCTACCCTTCTACCCATGGTATCTTTGAAACGGAAATCGTGGAAATCTGCAAGACTATCCATGCATGCGGTGCACAGGTCTACATGGACGGCGCCAACATGAATGCACAAGTAGGCTTGACCAACCCCGGATTTATCGGTGCTGATGTCTGCCATCTGAATTTGCATAAAACATTTGCTTCCCCTCATGGCGGAGGCGGACCGGGTGTGGGTCCTATCTGCGTAGCCGAACATCTGGTTCCGTTCTTACCGGGACACGAACTTTTTGGCAATGCAACCAATCAGGTAGCGGGAGCTCCTTTCGGCAGTGCGGGTATTCTGCCCATTACCTACGGCTATATACGCATGATGGGTACGGAGGGACTGACACGCGCCACCAAGATAGCCATTCTGAATGCCAATTATCTGGCTGCCTGCTTCAAGGACACCTATGGCATTGTCTATCGCGGGGCAACCGGCTTTGTCGGACATGAAATGATATTGGAGTGCCGCAAAGTACACGAAGAAACAGGTATCAGCGAAAATGATATTGCCAAACGTCTTATGGACTACGGCTATCATGCACCAACCCTCTCCTTCCCTGTCCATGGAACACTGATGATAGAGCCGACGGAAAGCGAAAGTCTTGCCGAACTAAATAACTTTGTAGATGTGATGCTTGCTATCTGGCAGGAGATTCAGGAAGTGAAAAATGGAGAAGCGGATAAGGCAGACAACGTGCTGACAAACGCTCCGCATCCTGAATATGAAGTAGTTGCCGACAACTGGGAACATAGTTACACCCGGCAGAAAGCAGCATATCCGATAGAAAGCGTACGCGACAACAAGTTTTGGGTGAATGTGGCGCGTGTAGACAACACACTGGGCGACCGTAAGTTACTGCCTACATGCTACGGATGCTTTGAATAGAAATATTGAGAGGATATATCGAAAGATATATCCTCTTCTTTTATGCCATAAAGGAATTTAACGGATCACAGTTACCGTACCTTCCGCCAATTTCTTATCTTTCATGGGAGCACCCTCGGGAGCATAGCCCAAAGCTGCACAACCATATACACGATGATTTTCGGGAACACCGAGCTTCATAAGGAAAGCGCGCACATCGGGATCGTCACAAGTCTGCCCCAACTGGTTGATCCAACAGGAACCGATACCGAGAGACTTAGCGGCCAGGAAGATATTCTGCATGGCACAGGCACAGTCCATAGACGCCCACCATTGGGTAGGTTCGTTGGAAACGATAATCAGAGTCGGAGCATGATAATAGCAACAGTAGGTTTCGCTATGTCCCCGCTCTTGCAGACGGGGCTCGTCGCTCTTAGCAAAAGCACCTTTTATCTTTTCATTCAGTTCTCTCAATATATCAGCATCCTGAATGGCTGTGAAATGCCATGTCTGGAAATTCATACCGCTGGGAGCATACGCTGCCGCTTCCAATATAAGATTCAAATTTTCTGCGGAAACCTGCTGTTCCGTATAAGTGCGCACACTGCGGCGCGACTTAATATTTTCCAATACTTCGTTCAACATTGCACGTCTGTTTTTTATGATTCAATGCTTGGGATCACCTCTTCAGCAATCCTATCTTTACGTTTAACTTAAAGTAATATACACCATTCTCCCGTTCCAGGAAACCGTATTTGTCTTTGTCTACCGACCCCTTCTCAAAACGGCTGTTCTGATAAAGGAAATCGGCAAAAGTCTGCCGTTCGGACTTATGATAACAGAGAACCTCACCCTCTCCATTGGTCAGCAACAGCCCTTCTACGGCAGAATCCGTACCGTTGTAAATCTTAGCCGGACGCATGCCCAATGCAAGTGCCAATAGGAACTGCTTCATCTTAAACTCATAGAAACAATGTTTGTTTATCAATTCATCCTTTATCTTCAAGGGATTCATTTCCTTGATGCGTTCCGTCAGTTCAGAGACGCGGGTGATGCCGTCCAGATGCATGGTACGCACCATTTCGGCCAACATACGGGGAAAATGCAGATCTATCATCAACAGATTGCAACGGAACACACGATCGGCAACATCGGAATATTTCAGCACACCGCCCAAACGCTCAATCATCATCATGCGTTCGGCAACTTCCATAGGCGATTCGGGCAAGGCGTTCACCTTGTTTACCGTGGGTACGGCAAACTTCACACCGCTCTGCTCCAGCTTCAGATTGGCTGTGCGCCCGCCGTCCAGCAAAGGATTCATGCGGCTGAGACGACAACGGACGGTGAAGCCCGTGAGCGGAGCGTCCGCACTCCAGAAAGCTACGGAGAAGTCGGTACGGTCATCGGTTCTGGACTCCAAGTCGTAGATGTTCACAGCATCCAGAAAGGCTTCCAGCCCTTCGGAAACTTCCACCTCCTCGCCTTGCTCATTTCTGAGCAGATGGAGTATGATTTCCGCCGCATCGCCAAAGTCCGCACGGGGAAACGAAAGCGGCTCTTTTCCTGCCGATGCGGTAAACGTACCGTCCTTCTCCACCGTACCGCTGACAATGCGCACATCCTCTTCCCCGATATAATAACGGCGCGTGCCGTCATGTTCCTCTCTCTGTATCAGCGCCACAGGCCAACACTTCCTATCATCTCTCTGCGCGTCCGGCGTTCCCGGAAAGACCTTTCCGTCCGCCAGCAGACGGAAGAAGGTATACAGTTCGCCCAGCTCGCGCTTGGTTGCTTCAAATGCCATATCAACTCGATTTTGATTAAATAAGTGTGCAAAGATAAGTAAATCCGTACAAAAGATATGGAAAACCCGGAGACTTTACGCTTCCTCAAAACGTAAAGTCTCCACCTTCTCCAGACGCGCCCTCAACTTGGGCATTGCCGACTTGCGGATGCGGAGCGTCATGCGGCAGTCCATGTCGTACGACTGCTCCAGCATCTCCGGCTCCTCTTCCTTGACAATGCGCATCACATCGTTCATGAAAGGATACTCGAAAAGGACGGTCACCGTTTCGTCCACCGTCTTTTCAATGACGGTGGCAGCAGCGATAGCCTCGGCAGCGGCAGCCTTATAAGCCACTATCAGTCCGCTGGTTCCCAGCTTTATGCCGCCGAAATAACGGACTACGACAATCAGGATGTCCGTCAGCCCGTTCGAGTTTATCTGCCCCAGGATGGGCTTTCCCGCCGTACCGGACGGTTCGCCGTTGTCATTGACACGGAAATCCTTGCGCTCGTGCCCCAGCATATAGGCATAACACACGTGGCGGGCATCGTAGTATTTCTTCTGATAAGTTTCCAGATGCGCCTTTACTTCTTCAACCGTACGGACAGGCAAGGCAATGGCTATGAACTTACTGCGCTTCTCGGTGTAAATCCCTTCGGACAGGGTGGCAATGGTTTTGTACGTATCTTCACTCATGCCGTATAGGTATATGTTTCTTAATCAGCTCCAACAACGGCTTTGCCGCAATTATCAGTGTCACTGCGGTCAGTATCATCAATACGCCGAGCATGATACGCGGCGTGAGTTGCTCACCAAACACCACTACTCCGCAGAACAGCGCCGTCACAGGTTCCAATGCTCCCAGAATGGCAGCCGGCGTGGAGCCTATACGATGAATGGAAAGCGTCATTGCAATCAATGAGATAATAGTAGGAAACAATGCCAACGAAAACACATTCACCCACAACAGTGGAGCGGGTACAGGCTGCAAGGCCGTACAGAAATCCAAACGTACCACATAAATGATAATTCCGAACAGCAAAGCATAGAAAGTCAGCTTTGCCGTTGGCAGATTTTTCAGGGAAGAACGGTTCACACCTACTATATATATGGCATACGTCAGCGAAGACAAGATGACGAACAACACACCCAACAGATTCAAAGTCCTACCATCTCCGCCCTCGTACAGCAGAGAGATGCCCGTAAACGCCAGCGCAATGGAGAACATTGTAATAAACGAAACCTTCTCATGAAAGAAGATCGCCATAATGATAGCCACCATTACCGGATAGACAAACAAGATAGTGGATGCAATACCTGCATCCATATAGTTATAACTCTCGAACAAGAAAAGTGAAGAAAAAGAGAACAACAGTCCCATTACCGCCAGCGGAAGTATATCCGTCTTTTTCAAGGCAAAGGATTGCTTCTTCACTTTCATCAGTATGCCCAGCATTACAATGGCAAAAAAATAGCGATAGAACAAGACGGAATCCACTTTCATTCCCGCCCCGTACAAAGGCAATGCGAACAACGGGTTCAGTCCGTAACTGGCTGCGGCAAGAGCTCCGTAAGTAAATCCTTTAAGACGATCGTTAGTCATGACAGTATTTTTCTTAATCGGGCGCAAAGATACTACTTTTATCCACATCTTGTTCACCTTTCCTTCAAATAGAACTTACGCAGCACGCAAAGCGCAGTATTTATAATAAAGCATACCTACTGCATCAGCCAGCAGCCAACCGATAGGAATAGACCACCAAATGCCTGCCACCCCAATGGAAGGAATGGAAGCAAGCACATACGACAACACCACGCGGGTCCCTAAAGAGATCACCGTAAGCACAACCGACATCCCCGGCATGCGGATAGCGCGGTAATAACCGTAAAGCAGGAACAGGATGCCGATGCCACAATAGAATGTGCCCTCTATGCGCAGATATTCCACGCCGGTAGCAAGAATTTCAACCTCTTCGGGGCGGACAAAGACCAGCATCAGCGGCTCTGCAAATACAAACACAAGCATGGAAACTATCAAGGAAAAGATGACCGCAGTAAGAAAGGCGCTGCGCACTCCCCTGCGGATACGATCATAACGCTTTGCCCCAAAATTCTGCGCTATGAAGGTAGAGAAGGCGTTTCCGAACTCCTGCACAGGCATATATGCAAAGGAATCTATCTTTACGGCAGCGGCAAAGGCTGCCATAACGGCCGTACCGAAACTGTTGACCAATCCCTGTATCATCAGGATACCGAAATTCATGACCGACTGCTGCACACAGGTCAGTGTGGAGAAAGAGACTATCTCCTTCAGAGTGCAACGGTCAAAGCGCATATCCTCCCGGCGCAGTTGCAGTTCCGGCCGTTTCCTGCCAGTGTAGAGCATTATCCCCACAGCAGCCACTCCCTGTGCTATGACGGTGGCCGCGGCAGCCCCTTCGATTCCCCAACCCAGTTGCAGGATAAAGAACAGGTCGAGAATGACATTCAGCACAACAGAAACCGCCAGAAACCAAAGAGGAGTCACAGAATCTCCCACAGCCCGCAACAGCGCCGCATAGAAGTTATAGATAAACGTAAAGGCTATGCCACAAAAGATTATCCACAGGTAACTGCGCATCATCCCATAAATGTCCTGCGGCACTTGAAGCAAATGAAGAATAGGGTCTAAGCATATAAATGCCACCACATTCAGCAAGAATGTCACCGCCCCTATCAGTACGAATGAAACAAAAATGCTACGCCGCAAAGCGGACCGGTCTCCTGCCCCGTAGTGCAACGAGAAAACCGTACCGCTACCGATAGACAACCCTAAAAGAATGGAAATAAGAAAAACCATCAACGTATATGCCGACCCCACTGCTGCCAAAGCGCCCGATCCGATACACTGTCCCACAATAAGCGTATCGGCAATATTATAACACTGTTGCAGCAACGAACCTGCCATCATAGGCAAGGTGAAGCGCAACAGCGTACTCGTTATGCCGCCCTGAGTGAGGTCTCCATTTCGTAACATCCGCTATCGTATTTCGATATTTTCGTATTCCGTTTCGTATTTTCCTGCAAAGGTCAGCATTTTCAACATAACAGGAAAGGAAATGGCGGTATAAAATAACGGAGCGCCACATACTTTGCAACGCTCCGTTTCCACATTCATTCTTTAAAATTGTATTTTGATTAGTCCAGTTTATGAATTACCAGTCCCGAACGCAACTTCGGTTCGAACCAAGTAGTCTTGGGGGGCATTATGTTGCCGGTATCGGCAATGTCCATCAACTGTTTCATGGACACAGGATACAGAGCCAAAGCCACCTTCATCTCACCGCTATCCACCCGTTTCTTCAATTCGCCTAAGCCGCGTATACCGCCCACAAAGTCGATACGCTTATCGGAACGAAGGTCCTTGATGCCGAGGATTTCATCCAATATCAAGTTGGACGAGATGGTAACGTCCAGCACACCGATGGGATCATTATCGTTGTAAGTGCCCGGTTTGGCAGTAAGGCTATACCACTTGCCATCCAGATAAAGGGAGAAATTATGCAATCCTGCCGGTTTGTAGATGTCCGTACCCTTTTCTTCCACCGTAAAGTTCTTGCTTACAGCCGTCAGGAATTGTTCGGGAGTCATACCATTCAAATCCTTCACCACACGATTATAGTCAATGATAGTCAACTGGTTGGCCGGGAAACAAACTGCCATGAAGTAGTTGTACTCCTCATCTCCACGATGATTGGGATTTTGCTTGGCTTTCTCCGCGCCCACCAGGGCAGCGGCTGCGCTGCGGTGATGTCCGTCTGCAATATAGAGCGCAGGCATCTTGCCGAACTCTTTGGTTATGACGTCAATATCTTCCTGCTTGTCGATAATCCAAAACGTGTGGCCGAAGCCGTCGCCCGGAGCAATAAAGTCGTAAACAGGTTTCTGAGCCGTATAACGGGCAATGACAGCATCCAGCGTGGCATTATCAGGGTAGGCAAAGAATACAGGTTCAATGTTGGCATTGTTCACACGCACATGCTTCATGCGGTCTTCTTCCTTATCCCGACGGGTAAGCTCATGCTTCTTGATGACACCGTTCATATAATCGGGAACGTATGCCCCCACCACCAAACCATATTGCGTTTTGCCATTCATGGTCTGGGCATATACATAATAGTTTTCTTTATCGTCCTGCACCAGCCAGCCTTTGTCCTGAAACTGTCTCTTATACACATCTCCGAGCCCACGAGACACTGAGCGATCTC
>ENA-UALF01001101-UALF01001101.1-human-gut-metagenome-genome-assembly--contig:-NODE-1101-length-11059-cov-17.361414_pt1 | contig 11059 bp, 6 predicted proteins | sample MGYA00243698_ERZ654464 | MGnify/ENA primary metagenome ERZ654464 (study PRJEB26926, sample SAMN06164595) | human gut metagenome | biome: ENVO:00009003; feature: ENVO:2100002; material: ENVO:00002003...
TACTCCACATTCCCGGCTTCAACCTCTTTCATCATTGCCAAAAATCCGGGACGGTCAAAGCAAGTACCACTAATGCCATCGTCCGTGAAATGGACAATGTTCGTAAAGCCCTGCCGTGCGGCGAACTCCTCCAACATAGCCTTTTGATTGGAAATGGAATTGCTCTCACGCTGTTGGTCATCATCTTTGCCAAAGTCATCACGGCTCAGTCGTTCGTACAGAGCTGTGATTTTCTCGTTTTTTCTCATAACTTGCGCTCCTTTCTTCGGTTTTAGGTTGTGTGTTCTAAGAGACTTCCCAACCGCTTGATTAAGAAGTCTTTTAGAGCATACAACACCGCTGGCCAATTTGTACTTTTTATACTGTTTGACCGCGAAGCAATCCGGCTTACGCTTTTCGAGCCCGGCAAACATATAGTCCACCGCGTTCATAAAATCCTCGTCATCCTCCTTGACCTCCATGCCGGAAATCATATCCACAAGGGTATTCATGTTCCGATCCTCGGCAGGCCCCTCGAAAATGATGTAGGCAATCAGGGCGCAGTACAAAAGCGTTTCCGATTTTGTCCAGAATGGATCGCCTTCCTTGCCTTCGCCCTTGGTGTTGGAAATCAGAGCATCCACGAATTTCAGAATATCGGCCTCATTGCGGATATACGCCAGCGGGTTATAGTGCATGGATTTTGAAAAATCTATGCTGTTGAATACCTTGATTTTGTACCCGCGTTTTTGCAGGAAACCCCCGACCTGTCCCAGCACACCGCCTTTGGGATCGACCACCACATAAGAGGAATGAGCCTGTAAAAGCTGGGGCGTGAGCCAGAAGCGGGTTTTGCCGGAGCCGGACGAGCCGATAATGCAGCAATTCAGGTTCCGGGCATTTGCGGGGATTTTCGGGCGGGTGTTCATCGTGAGAAACTCCGTCCCGGTCAAAATCACGTTGTTTTCAAACCTTGGATCAACAAACGGTTTGATGTCTTTTTCCGTTCCCCACCGGGCGCTGCCATATTCTGCATCCCGCCGAAACTTCTTAGCGTTCTTGCTTTTGAAATAGATCAGCAGCCGGAAACCAACGGCTCCTACAATGCCGACAAGCCAATCCAGCGGAGCAAGACCGGGTGCAAAGTCAGCAAAGGCCGGGCCAATCGTCTGGCCCAGCCCGATGAGCTTATGTGCAAAATCGTTACCCGCCGCCAGCCGGTAGGCCGTTCCCAGCTTGAGGAACGCCCACAGGATGAACAGATAGGGAATGTTTGGAATGAGATATTTTCTAATCTTATCTGTCCTCATGGGCCACCTCCTTTGCATGTTCTTTCTGTTTCGGCTTTTCTTTGGAAAGCTGATCCGCCGCCTGTTGCAGTTGTTCTCGGATGGGAACTCGGTTCGATTTTGCTTTGCTTAACACCTTCCGGGAATACTCAGAAAAGCAGGCGGTCATTGCGTCTGCCTGTCCAGCCTTGAAAAACAACAGGTATTTGTCCGGCCCGGTTTTATAGAACGCATAGTCTACATTCCATTTCCGGGCCACACGGTCAAAGGACTTGGCATCCCCGGATAGCTCGATGCTGTTTGTGGATGTACCGTGTGCCATGAGCTTTCGCACACTTTGCTTGCCGTGTGGTGTTTGCCGCCCACGGTATGCCTTGCGGATCTTCCGCCCCACCATACCCAGCACATACGCCAGTCCCCGCGCCGTCAGCTTGGTCGTTTTTACGGATATGGCTATCGTGCGCCGGGAAATATCTTCATCAATCAGTTACACCGCCTCCTTCCTTGGGACAATTTGTCTCGAAGTACCGTCACCGATCCCCACGGTCTTTTTTCTGCATTTGACGGTAGCCCTCCAGCGAAGAACCGTCTATGATTTCCTGATAGGCGGCCATTTGCTCCCGGATAGAGAGCTTCGGGAAAGAGAATACCTTATGTTCCTTGGGAATATCCTGCAAGCCGTGATACACTTCCACGAAATGATCGCTTTCTTTGACAACATAGCCGCCCGGGGCAAAATGGCCGTTTTCGTGGATGCAGGCATCCCGGCCATACGCCTCATAATCGAAATACGGTTTTACCTGATCCGGCACATCCAACATTTCCAGATCGTCCACATAAATGCGCCCCAGCGTTTCCTCATCGGATACGCCGGGGTAAAAGCCGTAACAGTCCAGATTTTGTGTCAGATTGATGATGTCCCGCACCGAAGAACAGTGATCGCCGCTGTCGAGGACGGCCTCCAGTGTTTCCAGCTCCGATGAGGTAAGCTCGGAAAGCAGGCAGGCCAGATGATTAAGCTCGTCCAGATTTTCATACTCGCTCAAATGGTCATAGAGCCCCAGCACATCCCCATCGAAAGAGGTAATAAAAATTTCCTGATAGCGGACGCCATCCACGCCGATCCGTTTCAAAAGAGCCTCCACCTCCTGGGCGGTTGTGGGAAATTTCAGTGTTTCACCCACAAGCTGGCCCTCGCTGTACTTTCCGGCGTTGGTAACGTAGGCTTCAAACAGGGTTGCCATTAGCGGCGGCCCTGTCCCTTGACGGTCAGGATGCCCTCAAGGGTTGTTGCCGTAATTCCCAGCCGCTGGGCCACGGCAATATCATTTTTCATGGCTTCGGTCATACTGTGCCCGCAGACAACCAGCACATGAGAACGGCGGAGCAGGTCACGGCTCATGTCGATGCCGCTTTTATGCTCTTCGGGAACAGCATCGTTGAGAAACAGGGGCAAGTACAAAGGCGGACAAATAGGAGAAAAGCCTGCCTCATACACGGTGCGGCAATACTGCGCCGCCAGTTCTGCGTTTTCGCTATCGCCGCCGAGCCATGCAGCGGTGATATAAGCAAGGGGTCGTTTCATCGTTCATACCTCCGATATTTTAATAAGAAAGTTCAACCCAAACCCCACGCCCTTTCCCAGTCTTGGGAAAGGGGGCGGCTCTGGAGGATATACCCCCGCCGCTTGCCGGGGAAATAGCACAGCCGGGGCAGACCGTCAAGGGCGAGCCGCCGAAAACGGCGGTGCGCTGCACCCTTGACGGCCCACTCCCGGCTGTACTAAAAAACAGGCGGCGACGGGGGATATATACCGCCAGAGCCTCTGCGCGAGGGCGGGGCCCTCGGGACAAAGTGTCTCGAAGTTGTTACTTGTCAAGTTCCTGCTTTTTCGGGACTTTTGCCAGCTCCGGCGGCTGTTTTTCTTTCCAGTCATCCAGCAGGGACATAATCTGTTCTTTCATTTTGGCGGGAGTTACCTCCTTGCCAAAATACTTTTCCAGTTCCGCAGTAGAAATAATCACGCCTCGATCCTCCTTTTTCTGTTCTGATAAGATGCCGTCAATGACATCGCCGTTGAGCTTGCCTTCCTTATCCAGCTCCCGGAGCCGTTTAGCTTGGGCCAGCGAGGGCGAAGCCTGCTCCCCGTCAATGGAAACAGCAATAAGCCTCTGATTTTTCGGTTTGATGTAGGACAGCTCCACGGCAGGCATAAAGCCCATCTTTTTATCGTCTACCTTATCCAGAAGCTCCGGCACAAGAGAGTTGAGCCGCAAGTAGCGCATGACCTTTTTATAGTTCATCTCATGCGCCTCGCCCACAATCTCAACCGAGCGTTTTCCAACATCGCCTTCCGCAACGCCTTTCAGCCGCCCGCCCTGATGCTTAATGTCCTCAACCTCAAGTTCCAGCAGCGCGGCCAATTCACTGGGGAGCATCCCGTCACGCTGCTTGTTGCTGTCCTTCATGGCCTGCACCGCTTCGTGGTCGGTCATTTCACGGACAATAAAGGGCATTTCCTCCAGCCCCGCCAGTTCACTGCCGTGGGTACGGCGATGGCCCGCTACAATTTCATAGCCGTTTCCGTCTTTCTCCGGGCGGGCAAGACCGGGAACCATTACACCGTTTACGCGGATAGAAGCAACGATTTCCTGCATCTTCGCATCGTCCCGTACCTTAAAGGGGTGCGGACGGAATGTGTGAAACGGATGAACCTCGGAAAGTTTCAGATAAACCAGCTTGCCTTCCTCAACCGGGCGGGGCGGTGTGGTCGGCTCGGGAGCCGTCTGTTCCGCAGTGGCAGTTTCCTTCGGTGCCGTATCTTGTGCGGGCTTAATGGGTTCCTTGGCATCCGGGGCCTTTCCATCACTTCGGGACACTTTGTCTCGTTTGGACGGCTTGGGCTTGTCAGGGGCCGCCTTATCCGCCTTGGGTGGGCGGCCCTTGCGGGCCCCAGCCGATTTCTCCGCTTTCTGATTTTCAGTCGCAGCCTTTTCCGCTTTCGGCGGACGGCCACGGCGCGGCTTTTTCGGTTCCTCCGTATTGGCGGGCTGCGGTGTTTCTCCGGGGGCTGCCGCCTCTGGCGTTTCGGGGGTTTCCGCCTTTTCGACTTCGGCGCGGGCGTTCTGCCTCTTTTCCGCCATAAGTTCATTGATTTTGTCAAAGGACACAACCACATCGCCGGACTCAGGTATGGCAGGCCCGGTCTGTTCCTGCTGGGGCTCAGACGCTGCGGCCTGTTCGGGTGTGGTGATAGGCTCGGCGGCCTCCGGGGAAATATTCTCCGCAGGGCCAGTATTCAATTTTTCATCGGCCATTTACGATCCTCCTTTTCGTTAAAGTTGCACAAATTTGAACGCTAAAATTTTGTAGTTATTTTTGTGCCTCCTTTCCGTCTATCCACGCAAAAAAGCCGCCCGTTTCTCATGCCGGACGGCTTTTTGCGTAATGTGATAGATCAAATATTATTTTTTCTGGTTTGCAGGCTCCGAAAAGCCTTGTATTTACAGTGTTCCTAATAGGAAGTAATCATATGGAGATAATCATACCACTGTGACTTATGGACAGTTTTCAATACTTCCTTTATTGTGGATAGATAAAAAAGATTTACACATATGGGATGAAACCATGTTGGAAACCTTCACAGCAATAGACAGTGCAAGTCTGGGAGGACGGATTAAAAGAAAGCCTGTAACTGCACATCCATATAGTGAATTTGTGGGGGCCATATCTTTGGAAAAACAAAAGAAGGTTATTGCTTTTCTTGAAGACTACGAAAAAATTTTCAGTTTGTTGGCAAGGGTTCTAAAGCCGGGAAAATTGTTGGTTTTAACTTTAGGAAATCGGAGAGTTGATAATAAAGAAATCGCTTTTGATGTCTTTAATGATATGTTGGCTCAGAAATATGGTATGGAATTAGATTCTACAATTACAAGAAATACCTCTCCATCAGACCACAGCGTACATAAAATAACTCTCGACAAAAATACCGGCGCGATAGAACATCTAACATTAAAACAAAATTCCCCAAAAGAATATACAAAAGCTGTTTTAAGGGATGTAAGCAAAGAAATCATTTCTTTTTTGTCTTCTGAAGCAGAAGTTCGCAAATTACGTCACATTTGCACAAGCCTTTACAAAGGAGGAGACGTCCCGTTCCCTCAAATGCAGTTGCACATAATTAATCAACAAGTAGATTCTCAGCATAATATTAATTTTACATGTGACTTCCCGCAAATGCTTTATGACGTAACTTTTGGTTATTCCAAAAAGACTAATGTTCTTCGCTTTTGTTGCAATTCCCCCAATAAACAAATTACAAGCGATGAAATTACTCTCACGGATTTTGCGTTAGCTGATTTACAGAAAATTATGCTCGAGAAGTATGGTATCAAAGAGACCATACCGACACGGACCAACGACTTATTCCTTAGTGATTTCAGTTCTGTTCCGACATTCGAAGGACGGATCCTTGTATATGAGAAAAGTTTGGCTGGTGCCCAGTTGAAAACATATGGTGCGGGAGTTAATGTCTATGTAAATGAGTTTGCATTATACAACTATCTCGCAGAGGAGAATGATTGGCTCGGTTTAGCAGACTACTCTCAGCGAAAAAAAGTGACGCGCTTAAAACCTCACAACGTATTTGGATATGTTAATTTTCCTGAATTTGATGAGAATGAGGAAATTTTGCGCATATCTAACGAGCGCGCAGATTTCATACAGGACTTGACTTTTAGCAAGGTTATGTATTTGCTAAAAGGCGTTGTCATGTTTATGATTCTCAATATAGATGTCGCTGACAAAAACCCAAAATATAAGAGCCAAGAGCATCAAACTGAGGCTGACACTGAGCCCACACCGTATTCAAACGATGGCACAAATACAAACGATGATGCTAAACAAGACGAAAAGAGGACAAAAGACAACACGTGTAATGCCCCAGCAGGTGATACTTCGGAAAATAGCACAACAGCAACCAAAACTCAGGCCGCTTCCGCTTCGAATGCATATGAACCTTCTGGAAATTATTCGCCCAAAAAGCTAACTCAAAAGAGCCTTGTTTTTACAAAAGTTGAAGGACAGATTATTGATGACCTTGTTGGCCAAGATGATTTAAGTAATAAAATTCATGATTTGGTGTTTGAACTGTATAAATTGGACCTTCAAGTTCATAGACATGCTATTGCGTATCTTTTTAGAGCGTTGCTGGAAAGCGCTACCAAATATTTGTCTCGGCGGCAAACTAAAGTTCAATTCAACGAAAAAGCGTTGGAGACTTCCGTTGTCAGTGCATTGAATTATTTTGGAGATCAGTGCAAAACAAATGAGCAATTACATAACAAAAGCAAAACCATTCGAACTTGGAGAGATACCGTAACTCAAAGAAAGCTTATAGACACGCTTAATCAATACATACATAACGAACAACCGGTAGATGCCCTGCTGCTGCTGGAAACTTGGAATACAATGAAAGGGTACATTATTACCTGTTTAACAGTGACATAATGGAAAGTTGGAGGCCCACGCGTAATGTTAGTTAATGTAGATAGCGTGCCGACAAATGATGCACTTAAAACGGGGCAAGTGCATATAATCTAAAAATAATCATTTTCAAAAAGTTGTAGTGCAACGGGGGTCACTGATGCTACATCCCGGCCTATATGAACAAGTCATCAATAACGCTTTGACCAGCGAGCTTGCGGAGATTCCGGAGGCCCGCAAGTCTGTTGCGCCCATTGACAAGGCGGAAGCCTCCAAGGTGCTGGCGCAGTATCTGGCGGATGTAGTTCAGAAGGGGTTGGATAATGTGCTGGACAATGGTGGGGACATCTCAACTCAAATCGAGCTGACCAACCAAATTGTTGACCTTATTCGGAATACGACAAAAGAAGCTGGCTTTGCTGCGCTTGGCGTTGACCAGCGCGCAGAGCAGCTTCTTGCGCTTTTACGGGAAGCCGATCCGAGGCTGGCCGTGGGAAAAACCGCGGCAGACATAGAGCGCCCGGAGACCTCCATTGCGCAGAGCTCTCTGTTCACAGGTGCGGTGCATGAGCCGCAGATGTTCACAGAACTCAAAAAGGAAATCGTCTCGGCCGACCGGATCGACATGCTGGTGTCCTTCATCAAATGGAGCGGCCTGCGGCTTATCATGGACGAGCTGCGGGAATTCACGCAAAACGGCGGCGAGCTCCGCATCATCACCACCTCCTACATGGGCGCTACCGATGTGAAAGCCATTGAGGAACTGCGAAAGCTGCCCAATACGCACATCAAGGTCAGCTACAACACCAAGACGACCCGCCTCCACGCCAAGGCATATATTTTTTACCGCGAAACCGGCTTCACGACGGCCTATGTTGGCTCGTCCAATCTGTCCAATGCCGCATTGACCAGCGGCCTTGAATGGAACACCAAGGTAACGAAACGTGACTTGCCCGAAACCATCGACAAGATCACTGCTACCTTTGAGTATTACTGGAATGACCGTGAATTTGAGTACTATGATGAGGGGCAGAAAGAGCGTCTAGCCCGTGCGCTGAAAGCAGAAAAATACTTCGACACCAACAATGCCGAAATCTATACCATGGACATCCATCCGTTCTCTTATCAACAAGAGATCTTGGATAAGCTGGAGGCAGAGCGCACGGTCCGTGGCTATACGCGCAATCTGGTGGTGGCTGCCACCGGTACCGGCAAGACGGTCATCTCGGCGTTGGACTACAAGCGCTTCCGCAAGCGGAATACGGATAGTCCCTGCCGCCTGCTGTTTGTGGCGCACCGGGAGGAAATTCTCAAGCAGAGCTTGTACACCTTCCGCGCCGTGCTCAAGGACGCAAACTTTGGTGAGCTGTTTGTGGGCAACTATAAGCCGGAGAGCATCGACAACCTGTTTCTGTCCATCCAGACCTTCAACTCGCAGAGCTTCACGGAAAAGACGAGTCCCGCTTTTTATGACTACATCATCGTGGATGAATTCCACCATGCCGCCGCACCGACTTACCAGAAGTTGTTGTCCTACTACCAGCCGCGCATCCTGCTGGGCTTGACCGCTACTCCGGAGCGTATGGACGGCAAGAGCATCCTTCCATACTTCAGCAACCGCATTGCGGCGGAAATTCGTTTGCCCGAAGCCATCGACCGGAAGCTGCTCTGCCCGTTCCAGTACTTTGGCGTTACCGATACCGTGGATTTGGATGCGCTGAAATGGTCTGCCGGTGGCTATCAAAAGAGCGAACTGGAACAGGTCTACACCTTCAGTGGTGCTATCGCAAACCGACGCGCCGACCACGTAATAACTTCACTGCTGAAATATGTCACGGACATTGATGACGTGAAGGGCCTTGGCTTCTGCGTAACGGTAGATCACGCAGAATTTATGTGCCGCTACTTCAATGAGCACAATATTCCGTCCATGTTCCTGACAGGACAATCTCCGGACGAGGAAAGAACAGTGGCAAAACAGCGCCTTGTATCTGGCGAGGTCCGGTTCATTTTCGTCGTAGATATTTATAACGAAGGCGTGGATATTCCGGAAGTCAATACGGTTCTCTTTCTGCGTCCCACGGAGTCTTTGACGATCTTCTTACAGCAGTTGGGACGCGGTTTGCGTCTGGCTGAGGGCAAGGAATGCCTGACCGTGTTGGACTTCATTGGTCAGGCGAATCGAAAGTACAATTTCGAGGATAAATTTGCGGCGTTGCTGTCAAATACAACCCGCAGCGTGAGCCGTGAAATCAAAGACGGTTTCGTGTCCGGCCCAAAGGGCTGCTATATTCAGCTGGAAAAGAAAGCGGCAAAGTACATATTGGATAATATCCGTGCGTCCTATGGCAATACCGCTGGCTTGGTATCCCGCGTAGCCTCTTTCGCAGAAGACAGCGGTCTGGAGCTGACACTCAAAAACTTTTTGGATTACTACCATCTTGATCCGAGATCAATTTATAAGTTTTCTTCCTTCTCTCGCATTTGCGCCAGAGCGGATGCCATCGAGGACTTTTCGGAGCCGCTGGAGGATGTTCTGACCAAAGCGTTTGCGAAGCTTGCCGTGGTGGATTCCCGTCGCTGGATTTCGTTCCTCTTGGATATTCTTCCACGTTTGGATAATGTGGATTTTGCCGCCCTTTCGGATATTGAAAAGCGGATGATGCAGATGTTTTATATCACCGTTTGGGGCAAGGCTGTGGAGAATTGGAGCAGCGAAGAAGTGTTGGACAATCTCTATGCGCTGTCGGATAGCACGGTCCTGCTCAACGAACTCATGGAGCTGCTGCGCTATCGCTTTGAACAGATCGACTTCATTGACGAGCCGGTTGATCTGGGCTTTGACTGCCCGCTGGATTTGCATTGTACCTATACCCGCGACCAGCTCTTGGTAGCGCTGGACTTTATGAAGCCAGCGACTGTGCGTGAGGGCGTCAAATGGCTGCCGGACAAGCAATTGGATGTGTTATTCGTGACGCTGAATAAGGCGGACAAGGACTATTCGCCAACCACCATGTACAACGATTATTCCATCAGTGAGAGCCTGTTTCATTGGCAGAGCCAGAGCACCACGGCGGAGAATTCGCCCACCGGTCAGCGCTATATCCACCACAAGGAACGCGGCAGTAAGGTGCTGCTGTTTGTGCGTGAGTTTAAGTCGGACCGTATGACCGGCGGTGCGGAGGCGTACACCTATCTGGGTACGGCGAACTACGTGAAGCACACGGGCAGCAGGCCGATGAATATCACCTGGCAGCTGGACCGCCCGATCCCGGCGAAGTTTTTGAAGAAGACGAATAAATTGGTGGTAGGATAATGAGTTATTGCTCTGAAAATAAAATACCGGCAGATGTTTCCTTGGGCCGTGTAATCGAAGTAATAGAACTTCTGGGATATATAAAAGTTCGAAATCCGCTAAAGACTAAGGCGCAGGTTGCTTTTTATGTTTGGAATGGAGACAAAAAGAGTATTTCATTTGCAGGAATTGAACTTTATATCTACAAATATGCCGACTGTATATCGGTGCAAACGCGAACTTCCATAGGAAGAAGTTATTGGGATTTGAAACATCAAAACAAAACTATAAGTCTGATAAGAAGTTTGTTTGGTGGCAGTTTCACTACAGATGAAGGAAACAACCGATATATGAGTTTCGATTGCCCAGAACCGTCTAAACTGGCCTGTTCCTTATATTTGTCACGTTGGAGACTTAAGAATGCACTACAAAGACCTACGGCTTACTTAGACTCAAGAAACGTTAACCACGATTTAGTGCACGGCGAATTTATAAAGGCGCGCTGGTTAGATGACTTAAATCCCATACTGCTATCCAACAATTCGCTTATTCCATATATTATCGGATGTTGGGAGTCATATTTCAGACAATTATTTGTAAGCATAATTATTTATGCTGATAGCATCCCGGAACAAGCACTAAAGAATTGTAGGCTGAGCGGTTTTGAATTATTGCAGGCTGCGAGAGACCCAGATCAGCTTGTTTGGCGTTTGGCAGATAGTCTTTCGTTTCAACGTCCTGGAATTATCGCAGAAAATTTCAGGCGGCTAAATTCCTCCATTGATATCGGAGCGTGGTTACGGAAACCTTACCACAGGCGAAAAAAATCGTTATTTGAATCAATCTCAGAGATAATCGACTTACGGGATGCGATTGTACATGCTGGAATAACATCCTGCACTCTTTCAGATAATGAAATTAGACGCATTCTTTTCGATTTAACAGAGGCTGCTAATAGGGTGTATGACTGTCTCTTATACACATCTCCGAGCCCACGAGACACTGAGCGATC
>ENA-UALF01001103-UALF01001103.1-human-gut-metagenome-genome-assembly--contig:-NODE-1103-length-11052-cov-4.264163_pt1 | contig 11052 bp, 10 predicted proteins | sample MGYA00243698_ERZ654464 | MGnify/ENA primary metagenome ERZ654464 (study PRJEB26926, sample SAMN06164595) | human gut metagenome | biome: ENVO:00009003; feature: ENVO:2100002; material: ENVO:00002003...
ACGAGATCGCTCAGTGTCTCGTGGGCTCGGAGATGTGTATAAGAGACAGCTCGAATTGGTACGCTTGCAATTTTTCAATACTCCATTTGTCGCTTTTTTTCAGCGATTCGAATTGTCTTAAAAGAGAGGGGTTTCTCCATTTGACACCGAGTTTATAGATGATTTTTTGCAGCATATAAAAACCTATAATTTTAGGGTGATTTTGGGTCGATTTCGTTTTACATATTCGATAACCTCCCCGGTTCTTTCTCCGAACAAGGGGCCGGAGCATAGTTGTTCGTATATGATACCCGGATAGGATATGTTTATTTCGATCAGTATGGGTTCTCCCGTTTCGTCGATCGCTATGTCCCAGCCGATCAGATGGACATTCGGAAGTCGTGTGTGGCTCTGGCGGATGACCTCTATCGCTTTTTCGTAGGAAGGTATCGGTTGTCCGGCGAATGGAATATCGCTGACTGTGCGGCAATAGATATTCATCTTGATGTCGAAACAAATGTCTTTCAATATGCCCTCTTTCGTGATGCCGCACACGAAGCCTCCCGCACCGGTGTTATCGACCACGCTCCCCGGGCTGCCGAAGCGGAAGATGGAGGAGATGATCGAAACCTTCCCGTTCAGGTATAACGAAGTTATTCGCATCGTATTCAGGGAGGTGGGATTGAAGGCTTTCAGGGCGGGATGCTGCTCCACGACACCCTGAACGATGTAATTTTTGCCGGAGTTTTTCAATAATGTTTCTATGCCTTTACGATTGTTGCCCCTGAACTTCGAAACATTGTGCCCCGAATCCGAGTTGAGGCTCGGCTTGATAATCATTTCCCGTTCGAATCGGCACATTTTTTCGACGGCGGCTTCGAACGATATCGGAACATAATCGGCGTCGTACAACTGACCGTCGATATTGTTCACGACGGTTATTGGTTGGGGGACGTTTTTCAACAGAAAGCCGTACATTCCTTTGTGTTCGTAAGCGTAAGTACTCCAGATGGGGTTGAGAGCTCCCTTGAGAACCGGACTGTAAAGCGATTCGGGAAGATAATAAGCATCGAACCCGACCAACGTCTTACAGGTTTCGAAGAAGTCGTATCGGATGGGGAACCCGAGACTTTTCCATACCTCGCGGACTTTTGCCTTTTCATCGGTCGTCAAGGGCTGTCGGGGACGCTTCCCGATGTATCTGTCGGCCTTGGCTGCCGCTTGTCGGGCCATGCGTACGTACAGGGTATATATGCAATTTTCGAATATTTTTCTTATTCCCATTCCGCTATCCTTTCATTCTTAAGAATTTCTTGATTTTTTTCTTGGTGGGGTTCGGCAATTCTCTGCCCAGCATATAGGCCGGTAATAACAGGTAGTATTTTACACTCAACAAATAAGCCATCTTCGATATTCGAAACCCTTTTTGCTTTGCGAAATTCAGGATATCCGCGAAAAAGGGATCTGCCGCCCGGTATCCGAGATATTTCGCAAAGATGGCGGCTTTGTGCGTTTTGTAGTAGGATTGATCGAAGATCGTTTCGTATTCGGGGAGCTTCCCGAGTATGTCGATCGCTGCCAATGTCCTTAGGCATTTGTAGCAACGTCCGCAGTTGTGAACGGGACCGTCGTCGATGGTCTTGATACAGACGTGCAGGTATTTTTTTGTGAGAGTGTCGTCGATGATGTATTCCGTGCGTTCGGTTCGCTCTTGTGTTGCGAGGGTGGAGAATATTTTCGTATTTCGGGTGGAACACATGTCGAACAGGATGAAATCGAAATGTTCCAGACTTTGTGTCGTATATTTGAGCTTGTCGAGCAGATACCCGCTCGAGTGGTAATATACGGCGTAGAGTTTTTCCAGGAATAGAATCGCGGCGGCATGAACGAGCGTGCAGGTGTCGTAAAGTCCGGTTCCGTACCTGTTCAGCAGGGAGGTGACGTTGGATTGTACGTACAGTAGTTCCAGTCCCGTTTCTCGGGCGAAAGCCGCTGCACGGGAGTATTCGTACCGGAAAAGTTTGTTCGCTTCGTTTGCATCTTCGAATCCGAACTCACAGGTATTGAAAATGGCCAGATGCGTTATTTTGTGGCCGTATCGGTTATCGTCGATATAGTGTTGTTTGATTGTCGCCAGGGAATCGACCCCCATGCTGCATCCCGCTCCGACTGCTTTTCCTCCGAATTCGAAAGTTTCTATCCGCTCTGCATGGACTTTGATCGGGCGCACTCCGTAGGTTTTTGCCAGAATGTAGATCAGGCCGTTTTCCAACGTGTATTTGAGATCGGAAGAGAGTGTACCCTCGACACGGATGTCCGATTGGGAGAATAGAGCGGGCATGAGTGCGGAAAGGACGAACAGATCGGCTTTTTCCGTTACTGCATACGGGCCGTATGCTGCGGACGTCTTGTAAAAAATCGTTTCGCGGAAATGTTTTTTGTCGTCCTCGATACATGACGATACGAGAACTTCGTTTTCTCGCACCTCCAATTTGGGTTGGCTAATGATTATCATGTCGGTCTTGTGATTTCAACTCTCCTCTTGTTATGAACGTGTTGTTCTGACTATGTGTCTTTTTTATGATTCGCGGTTTGTTCATTACGACGACGCTGTTGTCCTCTATGTCTTCGACGACGATGCAGTTGGCGCCGATTCGTACGTTGTTTCCGATACGAATATTGCCGATGATTTTCGCTCCGCTGCCGATATAGACATTGTCTCCGATAACGGGGCTTCCTTGTTTGCGGCTGTCGGCCAAAGTGTTGGATCCGATGGTCACTTGTTGGAATATGACTGCATTTTTCCCGATTTCAGCTCCGTCTGAAACAAAGATACCGTACATGCCATGCGGGAATACCGGGACATCTTCGATCTTGCTTTCGATACCGATCCAGCTTCCGTAACCGGACAGGCAGGAGTAGTAAATGAAAGATTTCAACCGGTTCTTTTTTCGGAGATAAGACCGTTTTAAGCGAAATAATTCCCCCCCCCACAGAATGAAGAGCAGTAGGAATGAAACTCCGCGTAACCAGATTTTCAAATTTTCTTTGAGCATGTCGTAATCAGTCGAGTAATCCGACTTCCTGGAGGAAATGTCGGGAAAGAATTTTTTTGTTGTCGTATTTTTTCGCTTCATTCAGGCAGTTGCGTTTCATCGCTGATAAATCGTAACGTCCCAAGATGCAATTTTTCATTGCAATGTACAGCGCTTCCTCGTCTTTCGGCGGAATGATGACGCCTGTTTTTTCGGTAATGACCTCGGTATTCATATTCCAATCGGAGGCGATCAGAGGGACACCGGCGATATAGGCATCGATGACGATGCCGGGAAATCCCTCTCCATACCAATAGGTCGGGAACAACATCATATCGTATCGGCATAATGTCCGATAGCCGGCCTCTTCTTTCAGATTGAGGACTCCGGAATAGCTGACGTTTTCGAGAGTTTCGATCCGCTTGCGGAATTCCTGTTCGTAGTCCGACGTTGCGGGTTTCCCGTAGAAGTCTATCCGGAATTTATTGCCGAATCCTTCCCGATCGAGGCGTTCTGCGCACCGGAGGATCAGGTCGATTCCCTTGTCGGGATGAAGTCGGGACAAAAAAACGAACTGCAGAACGGATGCTGCGGGGGCGCAAGTTGCCGGTGTTATTGCGTAATAGGGTTTAGCGTTCGGGACATAGACGGCATTTGGAATGCGATATTGGTTTTTCAGGGTTTCCGCCATTTTTCTTCCTTGGACGAATATGCCCCTTAAATTCTGAATCGAAGGAAGGTAATTTTGTTTTTTTTCGAGCACCTCGAGCAGATTCCCTCCGACGACGCTGCAGTAGGTACGTTTACTCTGCCCGATATAATATAAAAGACGGCATAATGAGAGCCCTCTGTTGATGGAAAGGAATATTTTTGCATGGGGGAATGACAACACGTAAAGCGGTATTTGCAAAAATACCCAGGGGCGGTGTTTCCAGTTGTGGGTATCTATCACATGGATTATATCGAAGAACTCTTCGAATCGATCGAGATACAGTTGGTTTTTCATCGTTTCCCCATTAGTCGGAGTATGGCCTTTATCGACGCCTCCGATGAAGAGCAGGCTGTTTTTATGGGACATGATGATTAATATTCGTTGTGGTAAAATTGATTTCGCATCATCATCTCTCTCGTTTCGGATATTTCCGGATTGAAAACGGAATAGTACGGGTAGAACAGTTGGTATTTTTGAGTGTTCATGTAAATTGAGGATGTGTCGTCAAATTGATATCTTACAACTTGGTTCGCTATAATTAACAAAAGGATAGGCAGGATATACAGATTGGGAAAGGCTACTCTGTACCGGGGAGATTCCGTATGCTGGATCAGATACAGCACGTTGGCGCATAGAACGACCTCTAACAGTCGAAGGTAATTGAAAAGGCGGTACAACTGAGGGAATATTGTCGTTAAAATGGAAACGGACAGGATGAAAAAGAACAGCGGGGCCAATTTGTCTTTGTTCAATCCTCGTTTTATGCCGATATAGTAAATGATCGCAGGGAAAAGAATGCGGAACAGTAGCGGAGCGATATAACCGTTGATATTGGATTTTATGGAAATATAAGCGCGTCCTTGCTCTTCAATATTATTCAAGAACATGTAGGTGTTGGCGAAAGACGTGTTTAGAAAAAAATACAAGACGGCGACTCCCGCTCCGCAGACGACAAATATGGATAAAGGGCGTATTTTCCAGTTGAAAAGGAACGGGACGATAATCAGGAAAATAGCGCCGGCGTGAAATAGGAAGGCGATGGCGATGTAAAGGTAGTAAATCAGCCACCGTTTTCGCAGGCAGGCATCTATGGAGAGCAGGAAGAAGGCGATTGCGAAAGATTCCCGGATTACCTCCATATTGAAAATGAAATAAGGGTATATGTAGTACAGGAAAATGGCGACGAACAGGTATTTCGAGTATTTTTTGAAGAATGAAAAGAATACGGTATTGATGAACAATACGTGGACGATCTGGAACAACAGGAATTTCGGCGAGATCGAGTGCAGGAAGTTGTTCAGTAAAAGCCAAAGCGGTTGCAGGCGACCTCCGATATCGAACGTGTCGATGGCTCCGTACATATGCTCGTACGAATCCATATAGCGGAGTGTATCGCCTCCGACCCGATAACGGAAGGCCATGAGAGCCACTAAAATCAGAAATGCGAGGCGAAAATGGAATTTTCGGGTCGCGGCGGAGCCTTTGCCCCGGAAATCGAACTGTATGGCCAGTGCGAGCAGGTAGATGCCGATTACAATATATATCATATTATCATACAGTTTCGTTTAAGCGGGCGGTTATGAATTCGAGCAGATGTCGGGGCGATAGCTGATCGATATAGTGATAGTCTATTTTGAGATCGGGATTGGCCCGGATGAAATCCGTATCGAGTTTTTTTGTGTCGGTGAATATCGAGACATATCTTTCGTCGTAAAACGGACTGTATCGGACCGTCGGATTGTTGGTCATGATCTTTTTCCCCAATAAAATAGCTTCCCACATCCTGGGAGTATAGCCTTTTGCGTTTTTCTGTAAGATTTCCAGCAGGCATTTCGAGCGGGAGGCCCGGGAAAGGTTTTCCCGATAAGGCATGGATTTGATATAGTGAATATCGTCTTTATATACTTGTTGTTTGCCGGGAACTCCCACCAGGTTGAAATCGCATTTCAACCCATTTTGCGTGCAGCTTTCGTAAGCTTCGATGATCTCTGTAAAGCGATTTTTCGTCGCGCCCAGAAAATAGAGGTCCTTTTCCGTCCCGATTCCAGTTTCGACCGGAATGGAAGAGTATGGGGTCGGATAGTACAATATGCCATATCGTTCCGCGTCGTTGTAGTCATAGGATAGGACGAGATCGAAATGCTGTTTGATCCAGTTGATGTCCGTATGGGGATGGGTCGCTATGAGGTCCTGGTAGTAGATGGCGAATTTCGCGTCCGGATAGTTCCGTTTCAGGTAAAACAGAAACGGGTAGGTTTTTTCGTGAATGTTTCTTCCGAAGGACAGAAAGCAGACAGGGCGGTTGTCGGAGAAATGAAAGTCACTGATGGCGCGGTATAATAAATTCTTGAAGGGAAGATGACGGTTGGGAAGCCGGGAGGTGTGATATAATTTGTAAATCAGTGCTGTTATTTTGTTGTTTACACCCCATAAGGATTCCCTGTATATTACGGAGTTCAATTCCATAATATCGGAGTAAGCCGTCTTGTAAAACCCTCCGTCGGATCCGAATATGACGAAATTATAATCCATTCGCGTAGGTCGTGCCGTTTTTTATGAATCGTGTATAATAAATAAACAGAGTAATGAAATAAACCCCCGAACTCAAAACATTGGTCAGAAGGGCTCCGTTGATCCCCCAGAGATAGACGAACAGGATATAGCCCGATATTTTTATCGCTCCGCAGAAGTAGCTGCTGTTGCGGATGACTTTTCCCTGGCCGTGTGAGCCCAGATAACGGTTGATCATATCGCCGACACCGTGAATCGAGAACCCGACCGCCATCCAGGACGCGTAGGTGCTCACTATGCTGTAAGGTTCGCTGTACAGGAATGAAACGAGCGGCTTAATCAACAGGATGAAAAGGATGCACGTGGCCGAAGCCAGTAAAATCGTATTTTGAAATACTTTATGCGGAATGCGGGGTTGCGTGGCGAATTGTTTGAAGTAGGCTGTTCCGATTATGGCCGGTAACATTTGTAGCGGAGTCGTTATGGTGAGAGCCAGCGTGAAGAATCCGACGGTTGTGTTGTCTGTTCCGAATAGGCTCAAGGTGATACCCGCAATGTAATTTGTTGCGACCATGGCCAGCGATCCGTAGTAAAGTTGCAGTCCGTAACTTTTATTCTCCTTGTTCAAAGTGCGGAATATGGGGGATAGTCGCTTGAACCGGGGGCGGGTCGATAAGATTATGAGGCACAGAATTAACGACGCCAGTCCCCATTGCAATAGAATCATGCGGGAGGAGGTGGCGCCCGATTGGCTGTATAGCAAGTATGCGATCGGAATATAACTTAAATTGGGCAGCAACCGTGCTGCGGCGAGCCGTTTGATGTGGTTGTCGCCCATGGCGGTCGTGTTTACATAGTTCAGGAAAAGAGGGTAGGCGCAAACGGGGACCGATAGGAGAAACAGATGAGCGATGTGGTCTTTTCCTTGTGCGAATTGCAATCCTGTGCAGATTAAAATGCCGGCTATCAGTACAACGAGTGCTCCGCCCAGAATGACGATCATACATCCTCGTATGCGCCTGCTTTCGGATTCCCCCGATGAGATGGCCAGCAATCGACTGCCGGACAGGAAATACCCGAATAGCAGCAGCGAAGCGATGAAGTTGATGATGTTTTGTACGTATCTCACGTCGCCATAATCTGCCGGAGATAAAAATCGGGTGTTGATTATCGAGGCGACGACGCCCAGTAGAACGCCCGACAGGGTCGAGGCATAGAGTATGACGACTTGTTTTGTCTGTTTCGTGAATTTCATGGAACCGATTGGGAACTATCGCTGCGTCTTTTGATGATCTGAGCGGGAATACCGCTGCAGATGCAATTATCGGGAATATCCCGGAATACGACGGAGTTGGGCTGTATAGCTACATTGTCGCCTATTTTACATTTTCCGGTTATCTTGACACCGGGACTTAATAATACGTTGTTGCCGATGATAGGGCGGTTGTCCGGCGTCTTATTTAATCCGATGACGACACCGCTGTTTATCTGGCAATTACATCCCATTGACAGACAATTTACTATCACTCCCCCCCCCTTGAATGCGGGATGCGCAGGCCGGGGCCGACCATATTCAGGCCGATTGCGATTTGGTATTTACCTCCGCGACGGGAAAGTCGGATTTTCCAATAGCAGGCCAGTAGCCGGTGCCAAAGATTCGCTCGTGTATTGTGGTAATATTCGCAATGTCTCAATGCGGTCAGATAATGGAAGGCAATACAGGACTCCGATTTCATGAATAGTCCGAGCCTGTATTTCAGAAAGCCGATCGATCCGATATTGCGCTGCCGGTCGGCTCGAATGTAATTTTCGAGGTCTTTTCGGGAGTTAATCATTGTTGCCTGTTGTTTGTTGTTTTTCGTACCATTGGGCGAAAATAGCGATCCCTTCCGCCAGAGAAACCTGCGGCCGATAGCCGAAATCGCGTTCGAGTTTTGTCGTGTCGGCGTAGGTCGTGTGTACATCTCCCTGTTGCATGGGCATCATTTGCAGTTGGGCGTTCTTGCCGAGGGCCTGTTCGAGCGTATGGATGAAATCCATCAGTTGAACGGGATGTCCGCATCCGATGTTATAGACTTCGGCCGGAATAGGACGGTCTTGTGTCGGGGCCGGGGCTTTGCCGATGACGCGGACCATCCCTTCGATGATGTCGTCTATATAGGTGAAGTCGCGTGAAAGATTGCCGTGATTGAATACTTTGATCGGTCGCCCCTCCCGGATGGCTCCGGCGAATAGCATGGGGGCCATATCGGGACGTCCCCAGGGACCATATACCGTGAAAAACCGTAAACCGGTGGTCGGAATTCCGTACAATCCGGAATAGACGTGCGCCATCAGTTCGTTCGATTTTTTCGTGGCAGCATAGAGGGATACGGGGTTATCTACCCGGTCTTCCTCCGAAAAGGGTGTTTTCGTATTGCCGCCGTAAACCGAACTCGAGGAGGCGTAAACGAAATGCCGGACCGGATTGTGTCGCACGCACTCGAGCAGGTTGAGGAATCCTACGATGTTGCTGTCGATGTAGGCATAGGGGTTTTCGATCGAATAGCGTACGCCGGCCTGTGCCGCCAGATTGACGACGGCATCGAATTTTTCAGTTCCGAACAGGTTTTGCAGGGCCTGTCGGTCTTCGAGGTGCATTTGGATGAACCTGTAAGCGGGATAACGATCGCTCTGCACCGGTTGTCCTTTCGCAACGAGATTCCGGTGAATGCCTGCCGTTTCGAGCCGGGCGTATTTGAGCCGGACATCGTAATAGTCATTGATAGAATCTATGCCGACGACCTGATTGCCCGCTTCGAGCAATCGTTTGGATAGGTGGTAGCCGATGAATCCGGCAGAACCGGTCACTAATATTTTCATGGTTTTCGGACTTTTTACCGGCCTTACGATTTTCGGTTTTAGGCTGTATGTTCAAAAATCGACCTTCTATATTTTACGGTACAGGAGGCCGAAATTTCGAAAAAACGGATTGTGACTTCTCGTCGTTCGAAAGCTATTTGCCGATCGCCGCGTACTCGAATCCTTCGGCAATCACTTCGTCCTTGCTGTAAATGTTGCGCCCGTCCACCAATACCGGTTGTTTCATAACCCGTTTGATGACCGACCAGGAGGGAATTCGGAACTCCTTCCATTCGGTCAATACCGCCAGAGCGTCGGCGTCGATCACCACATCGTACATATCTTTGCAATAGACGACCCGGTCCCCGATTCGGCGGCGGCATTCGTCCATCGCTACCGGGTCATATACCTTCACGGAGGCTCCCGCTTCGAGCAGCTTTTCGATAACGACCAGAGCCGGTGCTTCGCGCATATCATCTGTTTCGGGTTTGAAGGCCAGGCCCCACAAGGCGATCGTCTTGCCCCGGAGTGTTCCGAGCTTATCTTGCAGTTTCTTGACTACGATCTCTTTCTGGCGTTCGTTGACCGCTTCGACCGCTTCGATCACTCCCATCGTATAGCCGTATTCGCGGGCGGTACGGGCCAGGGCTTTCACGTCTTTCGGGAAGCAGGAGCCGCCGTATCCGCATCCCGGATAGAGAAATTTCGAACCGATGCGGGTGTCTGCGCCGATACCTTTGCGCACCATGTCCACGTTGGCTCCGACCAGGTCGCACAGATTGGCGATGTCGTTCATGAAGGAGATGCGTGTGGCCAGCATGGCATTGGCCGCGTATTTGGTCATCTCGGCCGAGGGAATGTCCATGAAGTAGAGCCGGTAGTTGTTCATTTGGAACGGACGGTAAAGCCGTTCCATGACCTTTTTTGCCCGGTCGCTCTCTACGCCGACGACCACACGATCGGGCGACATGAAGTCCTTGATCGCTGCGCCTTCCTTGAGAAATTCGGGGTTCGAAGCCACTTCGAAATCGATTTGCTCGCCGCGTTCGGTCAGCTCTTCCTCGATGACGGCCTTGACTTTTTTTGCCGTACCTACCGGTACGGTGGACTTGGTGACTAGAATCGTGTATTTTTTGATGTTCCGGCCGAATGTCCGAGCTACTTCGAGTACGTATTGCAGGTCGGCCGAACCGTCTTCGTCCGGCGGCGTGCCTACGGCCGAGAAAACGACTTCGACGTTGTCGAGGCAGGTGGTCAGGTCCGTGGTGAAATGGAGCCGGCCCGCTTCGACGTTCCGTTTTACCAGGTCGTCCAGTCCCGGTTCATAGATAGGGATTTCACCGTTTAACAAGCACTTGATTTTTTCCGGGTTGATGTCCACGCAGGTAACATCGATTCCCATTTCGGCAAAGCAGGCTCCCGATACGAGACCCACGTAGCCTGTGCCGACGATTGCTATATTCATTGATTTTGTTTTTTAGATTTATTGATGTTTGCAAAAGGGGGTTGTCTTGTGTGTCAGAATCATGCACTGCCGGGCTTACTACCGGTTTTTATACATGGATTCGTAGTATTTCTCGTATTCGCCCGAGGTGATATGGTCCATCCACTCCTGGTTTTCGAGGTACCAGCGCACGGTTTTTTCGATGCCCTCTTCGAATTGCAGCGAGGGTTCCCAGCCCAGCTCGTTTTTCAGTTTGCGCGAATCGATGGCATACCGCAGGTCGTGCCCCGCACGGTCGGTGACGTAGGTGATGAGCTTCTCGCTCTCGCCTTCGGGGTTGCCCAGCAGCCGATCGACGGTGCGGACGATGACTTTAATCAGGTCGATGTTCTTCCATTCGTTGAATCCGCCGATATTGTAGGTTTCGGCGATGCGGCCTTTGTGGAAGATCAGGTCGATGGCGCGGGCGTGGTCTTCGACGTAGAGCCAGTCGCGGACATTCTCGCCCTTGCCATAGACAGGCAGCGGCC
>ENA-UALF01001105-UALF01001105.1-human-gut-metagenome-genome-assembly--contig:-NODE-1105-length-11037-cov-3.487434_pt1 | contig 11037 bp, 12 predicted proteins | sample MGYA00243698_ERZ654464 | MGnify/ENA primary metagenome ERZ654464 (study PRJEB26926, sample SAMN06164595) | human gut metagenome | biome: ENVO:00009003; feature: ENVO:2100002; material: ENVO:00002003...
GGGGCTGTCGATGGCCAGCAGCTCCACCGCCTGGTGGGCGGCATATTCCGCATAGGTACGTTCCATAGTTGAATCCTCCTGTTATTTGATCTTTTCCCAGCAGCCGGACCGCAGGGAACCGGCAGCCACCGGGCAGTCCAGCCGCTCCGCCAGCTGCCGGGCCAGGGGACGCTCCTCCTCCTGGTCCACCTGGTTCACGAAAACCTGGTCATGAAATCCCTCCCGGGCGGCCACCCGGGCCGCGATGGCCGGGGTCACGGGCCGATTTTCCGGCACACCGGCCAGCCGGGCATACAGGGCCGGACGATGGGCCGCCACGCTGATGGGACGGCCGAAGCCGTCGGCTCCCAGCACCAGAATGGTGGTGTTGCGCCGGGGCGGCAGCACCGGCTCGTGCTTTTCGTGGCCCTTGAAGGGCTTTCCGGCGGAGCCGTCCGCCTCCACCAGGGTATAGTCCGCCAGGGCGTCCCAGCCCTCAAAGCCCGGGGACACCAGCTTGCCCTGGGTCGACGGAACCCCCAGACACACCAGGCCCTCCCGGGCCAGAATTTCCCGGGCGGTATCCGGGTCCTGGGCCATGGCGATGCCGGTGGGGGGCCAGATCTTGGTGGTGGTGGTCACCGCCACGGTGCCCCGTTCCCGCAGCTCCCGGGCCAGGTGATACATCAGGGTGGTCTTGCCGCCGCCGCCGATCAGGGCGGTGACGCCGGGCCGGATGTCCAGCAGGTCGCATAGCTTATCCACTTTCTCACTCTCCCTTTGCGCCGCGTGTGCGGCAGGGCCATTGTATCACAGGGCGGTGGAAAAATCCACCTATATTTCCGCCTATTGACGCCGGGCGGTGCGGTATTCGTCGCCGGGCCGCCAGTAGGGGCAGTCCCCCCGTCCGGACAGGAACCGCACCATCTCGTCCTCGTCCAGGTCCACGTCGCAGATGTATTCGTCGTATTCCTCGTCGTAGTTATAAAAGCAGCAGGCTTCGCACTGGGTCATGTGCCGGGCCTCCTTTCGTCAGGATGATTATACGTCCACCGGGGGTGCTGCGTCAATAACCAGCTTGTCAAAAAAGTCTTTTTGACAAGCTGCGTGCGGTTTTTCAGAACTGAAAAGTTCTGAAAAACCTGCGATTGCAAACGAAAGACACCCCTGATGGGTTTCTTTCGTAACTATCTTCCTTTCCGATGGCGGAAGATTTCCGGTTTTTCCGACAGCCTCCAGAATATTTATCAACAGAAAGCTTACAATTATTCGAATTTTGCACTTGACGAAAATATGAAAATCAAATATAATCATGAGTGGAGAGGGTCTTACCTCCCGTGCCTATGAAGTGAGCGTGCATCCGGGTAAAGAGGGCGGATGCACGCTCATTTCCTTTATTTTCTCAGCTCCCGCAGCTGAAGCTCCACGTCTCCGATGAGGTACAAGGACCCGTAGCACAGCACCGTGCCGTCAGGCCCTGCCTGCTCCAGGGCCAGGGCCACCCCCTCCCGGATGGTGCCGCAGGCCGTGGCAGAACAGCCCAGCTCCCGGATATAGGCCGCCAGCTCACCGGCAGGCAGGGACCGGGGGTTATCCGGCGTCACCGTGATGAAGGAGTTGGCGTAGGGCGCCACGCCCCGGTACATGCAGTGGTAGTCCTTGTCCTGCATGACCCCGGTCAGCACCGTCAGGGGCCGCCCGGGCAGATAGTCCCGGATGTTCTGCTCCAGGGCCTGGATGCACTGGGGATTGTGGCCGCCGTCGATGATGAACAGGGGATCATGGCCGATGATCTGGAACCGGCCGGGCCAGTCGGTGGAGGCCAGCCCCCGGCGGATATGGGAGTCGGTAATGGCCCAGCCCCGGGCCTGAAGCACCCGGATGGCCGTCAGGGCCACGGCGGCGTTGCACAGCTGGTGCCGTCCCAGCAGCGGCAGGCGCAGGCCGGTAAGCTCCTCCCAATCGAAAACCTGGCCCTCCAACCCGGCGCTTTCCAGACGGATGCCGTCGAAATCCGCCAGGTGCAGGGGAACACCCAGACGCTCGCACCGCTGGCGGATGATCTCCTCCGCAGAGGCCGTCTGGCGGTACAGCACCGCGTCACAGCCGGGCTTGATGATCCCGGCCTTGGTGGCGGCGATTTTTTCAATGGTGTCCCCCAGATACTGGGTGTGATCCAGACCGATGTTGCAGAACACGGCGGCCTCCGGGGCGGGGATCACGTTGGTGGCGTCAAATTCGCCGCCCATGCCCACCTCGCACACCACGATATCGCAGTTGTGCCGGGCGAAATAGGCGAAGGCGATGGCCGTGACCATCTCAAACTCCGTGGGGTGAGGGTCCAGGGAGTCCGCCAGAGGGCGGACCTGGGCCGTGATTTCGCACAGCTCGTCGTCGGTGATCTGCCGGCCGTCCACCTGCATGCGCTCGTTGAACCGGATCAGGAAGGGCGAGGTGTACAGGCCCGTGCGATAGCCCGCCGCCTGGAGGATGCTGGCCATTATGGCACAGGTGGAGCCCTTGCCGTTGGTGCCGGTGACGTGGATGAACTCCAGGCCCTTCTGGGGGTCCCCCATCAGCGCCAGCAGCGCCCGGATGCGCTCCAGCCCCGGGATGCTGCTGCGCCAGCAGACGGCGTGGATATAAGACAGGGTTTCGTCAATGTTCACTGTATATCATTTCCTTTCGACTGCACCGGCGGCAGGCCCACGGCCCGCAGAGCGCCGGAACGCTGCAGAAGCCACACCACCAGCACGTCCAGCACGCCGGTAATGGCAAACTGCACGCTGCGGGCCGCCAGCCGGGTGAGAAAGTACGCGGCTTTCGCGCCGCCGCCATAGATCATGGCCAAGGCGAAGCTCTGGTACAGGATGGACCCCAGAACCACCGCCGGCAAAAACGCCGCCGCCAGACGCAGAGGACTGCACCTGCGGGTCAGCCAGGGACGGAAAAGCCCGGCGCACAGGCCGTACAGGATCGGGGGCACGCAGAAAATCGGGTTGTAGCCATAGGGGGAGAACAGGCAGCCGATGAAATCGGCTGCGAAGCCTGTCAGGGCCCCGGGCAGCGGCCCGAACAGCATCCCGGCCAGGAAGATGGGCACCGCCTCCAGGGAGAAGCGGGTCACCTCGTTGGGGGTAGGGATCAGGAACCGGGCCAGCACCACGCTGACGGCGGTCAGCAGGGCGCAGGTGACCATGGCCCGCACGGGCCACTTGGGTCTGCCGTGGGCAGATGCATGGGTGTGACGTTCAGACATAAAAATTACCTCCTAATTCGGGTAAAAATTGGGAGGAGGTTGGGGAGTATGCACTTGTCAGGGCGCGAACCCCCGGGCCGGCTGCCAAAGCGGATGCGAAGACGGCACCGCGGAGACAGGTCTCCTTCGTCCGGCGGCAACCTCCCATCCGACCGGCACTTAACGCGCCGCTTCTACTCTTGCAGCAAAAGCCAGTCATGATTATACAGAAGCCGCCGGGAAAAAGCAAGGGAAATCGGAAAAAATGCCGAATCCTTCGGGGAAGGAAAGATAGGGGTTGCATTCCCGGGAATATTTGATATAATTACAGCAGATGATACAAACTGTACGCATTATTTTTCTTAATGAGGTGCTGTCATGTCCGTGAAGCTGGAGCTTTATCGTGTGTTCAAGGAGGTAGCGGAGGCCGGAAACATCACCGCCGCCGCCCAGACTCTGTTTATATCCCAGTCCGCCGTCAGTCAGTCCATCAAGCAGCTGGAGGCGGAGCTGCAGACCCGGCTGTTCGCCCGGAACTCCCGGGGCGTCACCCTGACCGCCGATGGGCGGATGCTGTATGAATACGTCCGCAGCGCCATGGGCCTGCTGGAAACCGGCGAGGAGAAGCTGTCCCAGAGCCGGGACCTGCAAATGGGCCACCTGACCATCGGTGCCAGCGACACGGTGACCAGCCAGTTCCTGCTGCCGTATCTGGACCGGTTCCACCGGCAGTATCCGGCCATTCATATCCAGATCATCTCCGGCCGGAGCCACAAAGTTCTGGGCCTGCTGCAGTCCGGCAAGGTGGACATCGCCTTTGCCAGCACCCCCCAGGAGGGGGCGTCTCTGGAGACCTTCCCGTGCCTGGCCACCCACTCCATTTTCGTGGCCGGGGCGGAGTACCCCTGCGACTTCGACCATGTATACACCCTGGAGGAGATCGCCCGGTTCCCGCTGATTCTGCTGGAGCGGAAGGCCTCCTCCCGGCTGTATCTGGAAAAATACTTCCTGCAGAACGGGCTGCACCTGAACCCGGAGATCGAGCTGGGCGCCCGGAGCCTGTTGGTGGACCTGGCGGCCATCGGGTTCGGCGTGGCCGGCGTCACAGAGGAGTTTGTCCGCCGGGAGCTGGAAAGCGGTCGCCTGCGGAAGCTGCGCACGTCCTTTGATATCCCGCCCCGCAGCGTGGACCTGTGCGTGCTGCGGGACGTGCCCCTGACGTCTGCGGCCCAGCGCTTCAGCGATTTTATCCGGGAGAGCCTGCGCCGGGGCTAAACGCCGTCATAAGTGACAAAACTCGCCCCGGAAATGCCGGGAACTTCGCCCTTTCGCCCCCTTGCTTTTGTACCGGGAATAGGGCAGAATAAAGTCATTATTCACAGCAATGTGAGATTTATAGGAGGAATTTATGGAACTGCTGAAGGAGCGCATCCGCCGGGAAGGTAAGGTCCTGCCCGGCAACATCATCAAGGTGGACGGTTTCCTGAATCACCGGGTGGACACCGCCCTTATGAGCCAGCTGGCCGATGAGTTCGCCAAGTATTTCGATGTGAAGGACATCACCATGGTGCTGACGGCGGAGGCCAGCGGCATCCCTCTGGCCACGGTGTGTGCCCAGAAATACGGCGTTCCCATGGTGTTCGCCAAGAAGGCCAAGAGCGACAATATCGAGGGCGGCCTGTATCAGAGCGAGATCTTCTCCTATACCTATAAGAAAAAAGTGACCCTCATCGTGGCCCAGGAGTGGCTGGGTCCCAAGGACCGGGTGCTGATCATCGACGACTTCATGGCCAAGGGCTATGCCATGCAGGGCCTCATCGACATCGTCAAGGCCGCCGGGGCTGAGCTGGTGGGCATTGGCGTGGCCGTGGAGAAGGGCTTCCAGCATGGCGGCGACGCCCTGCGGGAGAAGGGCTATCCCATCCACTCCCTGGCCGTCATCGAGGAAGCGACCCCCGACCACATCACCTTCCGGGAGGATGATCCCGTATGAAAAAGGTTTTAGTGCTGGATTTCGGCGGCCAGTATAACCTGCTGGTGGCCCGCCGCGTCCGTGAATGCGGCGTATACTGCGAGATCAAATCCTTCCGCATGACCATGGACGAGGTCCGAGCCTTTGCCCCGGACGCCATCATCTTCACCGGCGGCCCGGCCACGGTGTTTGACCCCGGCGCTCCCATGATCGACCCGGAGATGCTGTCTATGGGCGTGCCGGTGCTGGGCATCTGCTACGGCCTGCAGCTGATGATGCACCTGCTGGGCGGTCAGTGCTGCAAGGCGGACACCCGGGAGTACGGCAAGACGGAGCTGACCCATACCGCCTCTCCCCTGTTCGACGGCGTGCCGGAGACGGCTGTGTACTGGATGAGCCACGGGGTGGAGGTGGAGCGCCTGGCCCCCGGCTTCGAGATCATCGCCTCCACCGAGGGCTGCCGCCACGCGGCGGTCCAGTGTCTGGAAAAGAAGCTCTACGGCGTGCAGTTCCACCCGGAGGTGGTGCATACCGAGTATGGCCGCCAAATTCTGGAGAACTTCCTGTATAAGATCTGCGGCTTCCGGCCGGAGTGGACCATGGCGTCCTATCTGGAGGAGGCTGTGGCCCAGTGCCGGGAGAAGATCGGCAATGGCCGGGTGCTGCTGGCTCTGTCCGGCGGCGTGGACAGCTCCGTGGCCGCCGCGCTGCTGCAGCGGGCGGTGGGCCGTCAGCTGACGTGCATCTTTGTGGACCACGGCCTGCTGCGCAAGGACGAGGGCGACCAGGTGGAGCATGTGATGACCAAGCAGTTCAACGTGGACGTCCGCCGGGTCAACGCCGGTCCCCGTTTCCTGAGCAAGCTGGCCGGTGTCACGGACCCCGAGCGTAAGCGGAAGATCATCGGTGAGGAGTTCATCCGCGTGTTCGAGGAGGAAGCCAAGAAGATCGGCGCCGTGGATTTCCTGGCCCAGGGCACCATCTATCCCGATGTGGTGGAGTCCGGCCTGGGCGGCGAGTCCACCGTCATTAAGAGCCACCACAACGTGGGCGGTCTGCCTGACTGCGTGGATTTCAAGGACATCGTGGAGCCTCTGCGCCGCCTGTTCAAGGATGAGGGGCGGCAGCTGGGCCTGGAGCTGGGCCTGCCGGAGCAGCTGGTGTGGCGTCAGCCCTTCCCGGGTCCCGGCCTGGCCATCCGCGTCATCGGCGAGATCACCGAGGAAAAGCTGTCCATCCTTCGGGATGCCGATGCCATCTTCCGGGAGGAAATGGCTCTGGCGGGTCTGGATCGCACCACCAGCCAGTATTTTGCCGTGCTGACGGACCTGCGCAGCGTAGGCGTTATGGGCGATGAGCGCACCTATGACTATACCCTGGCCCTGCGTGCGGTGCAGTCCCAGGACTTCATGACCGCCACCTGGTCCCGCATCCCCTATGATCTGCTGGACAAGATTTCCGGCCGCATCGTCGGCGAGGTGAAGCACATCAACCGGATCGTCTACGATATCACCTCCAAGCCCCCCGCGACGGTGGAGTGGGAATGAGGAAAAAGTGAACATGAGGGGCTGTAAAGCCTTGAAAATGCTCACTTTTTGAAAATCTCATTCCTCATTTGATAGCAAAATGATAGCAGATACCAAAGCCATTTTGTTTGTTCTTATTTTGGCGAGCGAATGGTTTGCAGGTTTGCTATCGCATCCAATCCTATATTGAGAGCGAAAAAGGCTCTGCTGACTTTCTGTAAAAGAAGGTCGGCAGAGCCTTTTGTTATTCTTCGCTATGTTCTTTGAGGTCGGCAAGGAGCATATCACTAAGCTCCTGCGACGGCGTGATCTTGTGCCACTGACCGGAGGTGTCAAGCTCAGGGTAGCGGTAGCGCCAGCGGTCGTATTCTTCTTTGGTGATCTCGCCCGCTTTCAGCTTGGCGGCAGCCGCACCCCATGCGGCAAGCATCCTGTGAAGCTCCGCTGCGTCGCGTCCTTTATGGATGTGAACACGCAGATGCACCTCATCCTCGCACTGGCAAACTTCAAGCCCATATCGGTCTTCCAGTGTGAACAGCGTGTGCATCAGCCCAGTATAGGAGTCAATGTCTGGTACGTCCAGCGCCTTGGGTGAAATATCCAGCACCTTTGCCAGCGCAGCGGTTACATCCGCCTTGGGCGTTCTGGAACCATTCTCGTACTGCGCAAGGCGGACATCTGCGGATTTCTCCGGGAAACCCAGCGCCATGCCAAGGTATTTCTGCGTCATACCCCGCATCGTGCGGAAAAAGTGGATGCGTTCACCAATCGCCATAATAGCCATCTCCTGTGTCGGTTGTCTTTGATAACGAGTATAGCAGATATGTTTAATCTCGTCAAGAAAAATCTAAGCAAATTTATTTAATATTTTCCTGCAAACCAGCTTGACTTAAGCTTATGTGTATAGTACAATGGTTGCAAGCTAAGCATATTAGCTTAATTCATGGAAATTTTACAATTAGAATAGTCAACAAATGCAGAAAAAATGTCCGTTGTAAGGTGAGAGGGGGGGGTGAAATCCAAAAGAGCCAAACTGAATGACCGTCCAAGGGATACTTTCTCCGGGGAAGCAGGCGATGAAATGAGCGTGCCAAGGAGAAAAGAAAACGGCACAGCGCCGAAAAGGGTTGCCTGTCAGAGTCCTGCGGATAGAACGGCAGAAGAAATCAACCACAAATCAGGAAAGGAAGGTATTTTGCCTATGGCAGGAGAAATTTTTATGAGAGTAAATGAAGTTGCGGAAGAGCTTGGCGTATCGGTTCCGTATGCGTATAAGCTCATCCGTGAGCTGAACGAAGAGCTGCGAAAGACTGGCTGCATCACCATTGCAGGCAGGATCGACCGCAAGTTCTTCCATGAGAAGTTCTACGGAACGAGAGAACCGAAGGAAAGAAGGGAATCGAATGGCAGCGTTTAAGGACAAGAAGAACGGCTCATGGTATGTGCAGTTTCGCTATACTGACTGGCGCGGTGAGCGCCAGCAGAAATTGAAGCGCGGTTTTGCGACCAAGAAAGAGGCGCAGGCATGGGAACGCGAGTTCCTGATGCAGAAGCAGGCTGACATCAATATGAGCTTCGAAAACTTTGTAGCGCTCTACGAAAAGGACGTCAAACCCAAGCTGAAGCTCAACACATGGCTCAGCAAGGAGCATATCATCCGCACAAAGATTCTGCCGTATTTCAAAAAGCGCAAGCTCTCGGAAATCACCGCCCGTGATGTGATCGACTGGCAGAACGAGATACGGCAGCACACCAAGTCAAACGGCGAAAGCTATTCCCCGGACTATCTCAAGAACGTTCATACCCAACTGAGCTGTATTTTCAACCACGCCATCAAGTATTACGGCTTGCAGATCAATCCCGCTGCAAAGGCCGGAAATATGGGCAGCGAGCAGACGAAGGAAATGCTGTTTTGGACGAAGGAAGAATACCTCAAATTCATCGACGCCATGATGGACAAACCCATGCTGTACTACGCCTTTGAAATCCTGTACTGGTGTGGCATCCGCGAGGGCGAGCTGCTGGCGCTGACCCCTGCGGACTTTGATTTTGAGAAGAAAACGCTCCGCATCAATAAATCCTATCAGCGGCTACAGGGCAAGGACGTTATCACCACGCCGAAAACGAAGAAAAGCAATCGCGTGATCCAGATGCCGGACTTTCTCTGTGATGAGATACAGGACTACTTCAAGCAACTTTATGGACTGGAATCGGACAGCCGTATTTTTCCTCTGTCCAAATATGCCTTAAAGCGCGGGATGGCGTTTGGCTGCAAGGCGTCTGGTGTCAAGGTCATTAGAATCCACGATTTGAGACACAGCCACGTTTCCCTTCTTATCAACATGGGCTATTCCGCCGTTGCCATCGGCAATCGTGTGGGACACGAAAGCGTGGAAATCACCTACCGGTACGTGCACCTGTTTCCTACTGTGCAGAAGGAAATGGCAGATAAATTGAACGTCGAAAGGAGCAATTAAGATGTCACTGAAAAACCGGGACAACCACAACCGCTGGCGCAACAAGACCGTTGCCTTCCGGGTATCACCGGAGGAAGATACGCAAATCGAAATCTTTGTCAAGCTCTCCGGGCTGACAAAGCAGGACTACATCACCCGCCGCCTGACCTACAAGGATGTGGTGGTGCAGGGCAATCCAAAGGTTTACAAAGCCCTGCGGGATCAGTTGTCTGCTGTGCTGGACGAGCTGCGCCGGATCGAAGCCGGGCAAAGCGTGAACGACGAGCTGCTGGACACGATCCAAATGATTACAACCATTATGAACGGGATGCAGGAGGAATTCGCCTATGACCGATGAGAAAAAGAAAATGACCGCCCAGGGCTCATCTGTTGGCGCAGATGATGGGCAGTCAATCTCAAAAACTTACGAAAATAGTATACCCACTTCCGGGCTAAAAAGCAACGATGAAATTGTAAACTCCCAGGACAGTCTGGAAGAAATGTACCGCAAGATACAGCGTATGACAGACCCCCGATACCTGCATACACTCACCATGACAGAGCTGTTCCAAACCACCTATAAGAGTAGGCCTCCGGTGGTGGAAGGCCTGCTTTACGCAGGGGCATATATCCTTGCCGGAGCGCCCAAAATCGGCAAGTCCTTCCTGGTGGCTCAGATTGCCTACCATGTCAGCACCGGGCAGGATTTGTGGGGATATAAAGTCCATCAGGGGACGGTGCTTTACCTTGCGCTGGAAGATGATTTTCAGCGTATCCAGAGCCGGATGTTTATGATGTACGGCGTGAACGATACCCCCAACCTCCACTTCGCCACCGCCGCCGGAAAGATTGGGAATGGGTTGGATGAACAGCTGAAGAATTTCGTGCAGGAGCACCCGGACACCAATCTCATCATCATTGACACTATGCAGAAGATCCGTGAGGTAGGCGGCGAAGCGTACAGTTATGCCAGCGACTATGAGATCATCGGCAGAATCAAGCAGTTTGCTGATCAGCACGGTATCTGTGTTCTGACCGTTCATCACACCCGGAAGCAGCAGGCAGACGATTCCTTTGAGACAATCTCAGGCACCACAGGATTGCTGGGCTGTGCAGATGGTTCGCTGCTGATGCAGAAGAAAAAACGCACGGAGCTGGACTCTACCATCAAAGTTGTGGGACGGGATCAGCCGGATCAGATCCTTTACTTGAAAAAGGACCCGCAGACCCAGATCTGGAATCTGGAACGCATGGAAAATGAGTTGTATAAAGAACCGCCGGACCCGGTGCTGGAAGCGGTCGCAAAACTGGTTCCCGCCGAGTACCGGGAGTGGATCGGTTCTCCATCCGAACTGGCTGAAGCCATCCAAACGGGAATGGCCTCCAACGCCCTCACTAAGTACCTGAATGTCAAGGCAGGCAGGCTGCTGGAGGAATACCATGTTGGCTATGAAAATAAGGCCAAACACTTCGGTCGGCAAGTGAAATTGACCTATATGCTGGTAGAATCAACCGCCTGTGAAGTAACCGAAGAATAAGGAGCGCGACGATAGCGACGGTCGCGACGGTGAAAATGATACCGTCAAAAACACCGTCGCTATCGTCGCAACCGTCGCGGAAAGGAAATGAATATGAAAAGTGTACAAATTCCCTATGATCTTTTTGTAGCTTTGGTGGAGTATCATCTGGCCTATGACGATGATTATGCCGAGGAAATTCATCAGGGGCTGGAGCAAAAGTTAGATGCGCTGGTGCGGCATGAACTGTATGCAAAATATAAGACTGCGCTCACCGCAGAAGAACGGGAGCAGGCTCGGCAGGAGTATCTGGACAAGCGCTGTCTCTTATACACATCTGACGCTGCCG
>ENA-UALF01001132-UALF01001132.1-human-gut-metagenome-genome-assembly--contig:-NODE-1132-length-10812-cov-5.873199_pt1 | contig 10812 bp, 15 predicted proteins | sample MGYA00243698_ERZ654464 | MGnify/ENA primary metagenome ERZ654464 (study PRJEB26926, sample SAMN06164595) | human gut metagenome | biome: ENVO:00009003; feature: ENVO:2100002; material: ENVO:00002003...
CATCTGCTGGTACGTCTGCGCGTCGATATCCGTGTCCGAAGCGAGAATATGATTGCAGACGTTTTGCTCGACAGCCTGCTTCAGAAGCAGCTTGCCGATGCGATCCCCGAACATACTGAGGATGGCTTCCAGCGTTTCGCCAAGAATTTTCGGCAGAAAGTCTCCGGCGTACTTACTTTGCAGATAGCCGCAGTAGAACAGAATCGCTTTTTCGATGAACTCGCTCTGGCTGTTACATCCGTCCTGCCGGTAGAGACATTCGACCGTCGCTTTGGTGTCCGGCATGAGCCAGAGCGGGAATTTGATTTTCTTGTTTGCCATGCCAATTTTCCTCCAATTTTGTGCGCAACCCCGCTGTTTTCCTTGAAACAGCGGGACTATCTGCGCTTCCGACCCCAACAGGGCTGTTTTTGCCCTCTCAACAACCCCCTGTCCGAAAGTCCCAAACTGCCCGCACTGCGGGCAGATGTGTCTGCCAAGGTGCGCGCACGACACCTTGGCTTTCTCCTGCTTCGCCGCTCGCGGCTTCTCCCTCCGCCGAAAGCCGCCCGCAGGCGCTCCGGCTTCTGTGCTGTAACTCTGCCGGACACTCCCGCACGTCGGCGCAACGTCCGGTTTTGTGGCTTCCGGCGGGTACTCGCTCGGCTGCACTCGGAAAGCCGCACAAACCGCTGACACGGGCGCGACGGCGCGGAACGCGCTGCCGGTCACAGCTGCATCTCCTGCGTGGGAGCATCCTGCTCCTGCAAAAGTTCCTGACAGAGCTGATTTAACGGCATATGCTCCCGCTGCATACAGTAGGCTTCCATCTTTTCACGCAGCACCTCTTTCTCTGCCGCATTCAGGTGATAGGTAAGAGATTGATCATCGATCCCGCTGCCGTAGAGCGTGATCTCCAGCTCATCGCAGACCTGCTGGCGCTGCATATCGTAGTTGGCATAGATATTCAGCGCATGGTCGTTTTCATCGGTTTCTACGAACGTACTGAACACTTCGTCGACGTTGAAACACGGAACGACATAAAAATTCAGTATTCGGTCATCCATCGCCTCGATGCTATCCTCGAAATAAAAATTCCGCGCAGTGAGTCTGCTCGGTGTTGTCAGATCCTGACCATCCAGCCGGTCGAGGAAGATGCGCCAGCGTGCATCTTCGGAAATCTCAGCTTCCTGAAAGGCCGCTTCCGCAGCTGCCGCTATGTCATCCATCGCGTAGGCTTTCCAGCCGTCCATGATGTTGAGCGCAGAAAACGTCCGCGCATCAAAGTCCAGCTCAAACACTCCGCTGACCTCGCCGGTGTTCTCCATGCGGCGCTTCGCCAGTGTATCGAAAGCCTCTCGGCTGATCTCTTTGCAGCCGTCCGTCGCTTCAAAGAGGCTCCGTACTGGCAGATGCTGTCCCTGCTGGAGATAATCATGGAGTCGTTTGGCAAGCTGCAAAAACTCTGTGCCGGATTCGTTTTGCAGATAGACTTCCGCGCAGTCCTCCGTGATGTGAAAGCCCGCCGTGCTCATACCTGCGCCTCCGATTTCTTTTGCGGCTTGCGCACAGGTTCATCCTTCTCGCAATCGCTGATGTATTCCTGCACAGCGGCCGGCACGACCTTTTCGTAGAGTCGCTGCGCTGCCTTTTGCAGCTCCGCTTCCAGCGTCGAATCGCGCTTGGCGATGTAGCGCCGGAGAGCGCGGAGCTTTTCTTCTTCAAATGTGATTTGAATTGTTGCCTGTTTCATATATCCCCCTGTCAGTATGACATACCGCCCTGCACCTGCTCGTCCGGCATCGGCGCGGCAACGATTTTGTCACCTTCCCGCAGAAACATTTCCTGTTGCCGAAATTGCTCGGCAAACCGCTCGGCAAGCTCGTGCGGCAAGTCGGTGAAATCCGATTCGCTGAGTCCGACGATAAAGAAATTTCCCGCAACGATGTCATAGATATCACCATCCGAATCGCGCAGCGCACGGTTGAGCGGCAGACCGTCCAGCTTTCCGGACTCGCAGCAGACCAACGCGACGGGCTGTTCAAAGGGATACACGGCTTGGATATATCCGCCGACGAGAGCCTGCATACTTTGCAGATCGCTGCCAATCTGCGTTTCATACGGAGCCTTTCCCGGCTCCACCATCAAGACGTTCATGTTTGTCCTTTCCTCAGTCATAGCTGATATAGGGAATTTTCAGCCAGTGCGTCCAGCGCGCACCTTCGAGCTTGGTCTTGACAACACCATACCGTGTGCCCATCGCTTCGACCACTTCGCCATTGCCGATGTACACGCCGATATGCCCGTCGTGCCAGACGGCAAGACCGGGTGTTTCGGGGATGGTATCGATGGGGCCGGAGACGGTCGCTGAATGGTACATCTCATTCGCGGTGATGTCCGGCATCCCGTTGGTATTGTAGACGATTTCTTCCGTCTCTGCATTTAGCCAGCCGTAGCCTTTGATCAGACCGACGCAGTCCGTCGTTCTGCCGCCGACCCACGTCTGGCGAATGAAATCTGCGTTGCCAGCAAGAGCATCCGGATACTGCGCGAGTTTTGCTTCGAACAGGCTTTCCGTCAATACAAGACCGAACGTGCCCCAAACGTAGCCCCAGTGTTCTTCGTAGGCGTGAATTGCATATTGAACCAAGTCCGCAGCATTCTTGCCGGCCGGGTTCGTGAAGCCGGACGTGTCCAGTTCCGTGCTGCCGCTGCCATATCCGTAATCGATCTGGATCGTGCCGCCCGACGCGCCGGTCCCGTCGCTGCCGTTGGCGTTTCCTGCAATCATCGTGTAGATGTGCGCGGCGTTTTCCTTGTCCTCGTCAGTGACGGTTCTGCCGAGCTTTGCCGCAAGGTTTTCATACGCTGCCGCCAGTGAAAGCGGCACGGTGGCAGTATAGGTTTCCTCCTGTTCTATGATGCTGCCATCTTCCAGTTCAACGACCACGGTTCGCGTTCGCTGTTCTGTAATGAAAAAGCAGTCCACGAACCGGTCTGCCGCGCGTTGGCTCGGCGCATTCTCGCCAAAGCAGAGGGCATAAAAAATCGCCTTGACCTGTATCGGGTCAAGACGATTGCCGTCGGTCATAGTCGCGTTGGCTTCCGCCACCGCCGAATCCAGAAAGGAAAAAGCCGTCTGCATATCTGCAATGTGCGTTCTGAATTCGTCCGGCACATCTTCGCTATATGTCACCCCATAAAAAGAGGCTTCCACAGCGGAATTGTTGTGGTCGGCCCCACCCGACGTAGTCGAGCAGAGGATCGCGGCAATCAGGATAACCGGCGCGAAGATGACGACCAGCAGGAAGCCAACGCCCTTGCGTCCCTTTTCGCTGGTCAGCAGTGCGGCGGCAACACGCACGGCGATCGCGCTCATGCTCATAGCTGCATCCCACCCATGACCGGCGCGGTTTCCTGCACTCCGTCATGCTGGGACAGCAGCGCCCGGTCGTCTTCGTCCAGACGGTCTGACAGTCCAGCCGCGTCCATGTACTCTGTCACATTTCCAACCATGCGGCGCAGGAGTTTTTCTTCACCTTCTGCCTGCGAACCCAGCCGGATGCGCTGCTCTGCCAGCGCCTGTGCGACCAACCTCTGCTCGTCCGGGTTCAGATGCAGGAGCATCGTTTCCTCCGGTTCCGGCTGCGCTCCGACCACCATGTACCGCGCGTGGACACTGTTGTCGCCACGGAACGCCTTCGTGATTGCAGAGGAAATGAGGGACATCCGATCCAGATCCGCGCCGCTTTCACCCAGCGTTTTGCCAGTCATGAAATGCTCCGTCTTACGCTGACCGTCCTCATCCCAGTACAGGAACACATCCAGATAGATACCCTCGCTTCCGCCGTAGTCTGTCCGACAGAAAAAGTCAGCGTCTCTGGGCATCTCGCGTCCGTTTTGCCAACGAATATCCAAGAGAAGATACTCGTCCGGCAGATAGCCGACGCTGTCCAGCCGCGCTTTCAGCTCCTGATAAACTTCTTCCGCTGTGCGCTGACCGGCATATTTCAGCTTGCGGGGATTCTCTGCATCCGGTTCCCAGCGTTCAAATTCAATTTGCTTCATACGCGCTTCCTTTCTTCATCTGTCATTTGCCGCCCGCCTTTCCGAACAGCTTTTCCTTATAGGGCGGCGCTGTGACGAGCAGGTCATACCGCTCGTTGCCGCATTTGTAGAGACATTCGCCCTTGTGTGGAGCTTGGATGATGTTGAACTCGCTTTCCTCCAGCTGGAGCAGATCCATGAACTCCTTCTTGTTGACCGTACCGCAGTTGAACAGGAACTGGTGCGGCGGGATGGAGAACAGCGGCTTTGTCATTTCGCGCACACCGGGGCGGTCAAAATCCTCTACGTTCTGCGACGCCATGAGCATGGCGGAGTTCTTCTTTCGGACGCGCTTCAGCGCATTGCGGATATATTCGACCGCCACAGGATTGCCCAGCCAGATATACAGCTCATCCAGCGCCGCGACCGTGTTGCCCTCGATCAGCAGCTTGTCCGTCATGTAGGACAGCAGATTCAGCAGGATCGTGCTGCGGACATTGGCTGCGACCTCGTTCAGCCCCTTTACGCCGAACACGAGGAATCTGGTCGAGGTCAGATTGCTGTGACCATTGAAGAACTTCGCGTCGGCACCCTTGCACATGGAGTACAGACCCAGCAGTACCTGCTGGAGCATCTCCTTTGTGTAGAGCTGTGGTTTTGTTTCGTCAAAGTTCAGATATTCGATTTCGATATAGTCATAGAGTTCAGAAAGGATTGGATAGTCCTCTGAGCGCATCTGTGTGAAATCCGTTTCCTCCGTGATGCCCCATTCGGTATAGAGGTGCATCAGCAGAATCTCGATGGTGTCGATCTGTGCAGTTGTGAAATCCTTGTAGCAGCGCAGTACGTCTTTCAAAAACGAAATGTGCTGTGCCAGTCGTGTGGACTGGCGGAAGGCGCTCGGCGCGTCCACATCATACGGGTCTGCGTCAGTATCCCAGCAGCGCGGTTCCAAGAGATTAATTTTATACGTTCCTTCGATGATATCCGCAAAGCACCCGCCGACTGCGCGGCACATCTCCCACTGCTCGTGTTCTACGTCCAGCGTGATGATCGACTTTCCCGCCTCCAGGAAGTTCAGCAAAAGCAGCTTCATAAGGAAACTCTTGCCCTGTCCGGTATTGCCGAGGATGAGGATATTGGCAGAGGTCTTATCTTCGTCGCGCTGGTCAAAATCGACCACGATATTGCTGCCGCATTTATCCTTGCCGATATAAAAGCCCTTTCGGTCTGTCTTGCCGGAGTAGTTGAACGGGAACAGATTCGCCACAGAACCGGCAGGCAGCACCCGTTCATATTCTGTTCCGAACGCATTATAGCCGCACGGACTCACGCAGCAGAAGCCCTGCTGCTGGCGCAGCTTCAGCTTGTCCACATTGAGCTTTGCCCGTGTCAGCTCCACCGTGACCTGATTTTGCAAGATTTCGAATTCCGTCTGATCTGATGCGATCAGCTCCATATAGACCGCGCAGTGCATTAACGATTCCTTGTTGCGGTGCATGGAGCCGACGAGCGTTTTGACATCCTGCAAATTGCTCTCGGCCTCGACTGCCTGCTGGATGTTCTGCGTGCTGTTCCGCTTCATGCGGTTGCGGATCTCGGCGTTGTGGACGATCCGGCTTTCCTCCAACGGCGTAACAATGCGCGTATAAACGTGCAGCGTTACGCCGTGCATCTCACCTAAGTGGCGCAGGATGGCTTGATCGTCCGTGGCGGTCGGATATTCCCGCAGTGCCCAGACGCACCGGATGCTGTTGCCGCAGAAATAGCGGTCAAATTCAAATTTGACCAGCGATGGCGCGATCATATCCAGAAACGATTTCAGTTTTTCCGCTTCCGGATCGGCGCGCTGTTTTTTCTTAAAAAGCGCCATGCTCATCCCTCCAGAAACCGCTGACCGTCGTAGTCCTCCATCCGCTCCGAGGTCGTGTTTTCTTCAAAATAGAGCGCAAGAATGCGCTTGAGATCCTCGCGCCCTGCTCTGCGGACAGGCAGGCCGCTCTTGTGCAGGGATTCCTCGATGGTGGAGAGAAGCGAATAGACGGTTTCGCGTTTTTCATTCTTTAGCCGCACGACCAGATAGAACTCTCGCGCCAGCTTCATTTCCACCTGCATCTCGTCCAGATGCTGTCGGTCCTGTTCCAACAGGCGCCGGATCTCCGGATTCGTTTCCTGCTGGAGCCGGTCATGGTAGAACGCACGGTTCTGCGTAAAAGATTCTCTGGAATTGAGCGCCAGCAGCTCGATGTTTGCCTGTGTACTCAGTACATTTTTCAGGGCCTCGATTCTGGCATAGATCGCGTTCGCAGGCAGAACACCGAGGTTGGATGGGCGGACAATGTAGAATACAAGATCGCCTGTATCGGTGGAAATGCAGTAGTCCGTGATCTTCTTGATTCCCATGAGCTGCTGGGTGGACTGCCGCCGCTTATCTTTCTTCTGCTTTTTCATGTCGGGTCCTCCCATTCAAAGATTTGCTGTTCTGTGATGTAAAAGCTCACCACAAATGAGAGAAAATCCAACACGCTCAGTCCGTCCAGATGGATGGACAAAAACGCATACGCCGCCACCAGCACCAAGGGCAGAAACAAACCGAGCTGCGTCAATGCAAGCACAGCAACGAGCAGTCCAATGCCGATGACGGCCAAGTCCCGTAGCTGCCAGAGCCAGAGCGTGGCTTTGGCGTTCAGGTTATCAGGGTAAATGTAAATACGATCACCTCCATAGACGAAAAAAGCGCCGCCGCAGAACATCCTGCGGCGGCGCTGGGTGGTTATTCTCCTGTTTGCGGCTGCGCCGCTTTTAGCTCCTGCACACGCGCCGAATCAACGAAATGGGTCGCATAGCTCCGCTCGATCTCCGGGCTTCCGCTTTTGCTGAATTGCAGCGGAATGACCGGCTTGTGACCGGTTCCGTTTTTCTTGCGGACACCCCAGCGTTTGTAATAGCAGAAGGACGGCTTCAAACCATGTGCCTGCGCATACACGCGCATCTGGTGCAGCACGAAGGACAGCCGTTTCAGGTTGGCATTGCAGACAGCTTCCAGATACCGCACACGGCCAAACCGCCAGTCCTCATATTTCTGTTTCGGCAGGATGCCGGTGTCGATGAGCACATCCACCGGCGCAGCATATCCGCGCACCTGAAGCTGATGGTACATGGAGCTGTGGATCTTGCCGATCAACTCTTTCTCATTCATACACTGCACCTCCCGTCTGTAATTTTAACTATACCACAGCGCGCCTGCAAATGCAAAAGCGGAAGCCGCAGGCGATCCCCGCGGCTTCCGGTTGGTTGGTTATTCTTCTTCGGCATCCATGTCCGGTTCGTCGGATTCTTCTGTCTCCGGCTGCTCAGCAGTGTCTTCTTCCTCCTGCTCCAGCGCGTCCTCGATCAGTCCGATGATGAACTGCTTCTGTTTGAGGTTGTTTTTCTTGAGGTATGCCTTCAGCCGCTCGAAGAGTTCCTCCGGAAGCTGGATCGCCATGGTTCTCATATCACCTGTCATTTTTGTTCCTTCTTTCATTTTGTAATAATCTGTGATAAGTTGTTCTACGAATTCACTGAGTGTCCTGCCAGATCGTTCCTGCTCCTGCCGCACACGCATATGAAGCGCTGTGTCGATCTGCGCACAGAGGTTTTTCTTGTCTGCCATTGGGCTTCGTCCTTTCTGTTCTTGATTGCAAAGCAAGCATACTGTAAGCGCCGGAACAAAGCTATTCACTAGAAGCAACAAAGAATTGCCGCAAAACGAAGCATATTACAAGCACATCTCGCCGGAAAATGTATGCTCCTGCTGGCTGCGGAACGCCTGCAGCGCCTGTGCAGATTCCCGGTATTCTTCTTCGGTCGGGTCACATCCATTTTCAATGGTATAATCGCGGATCTGCTCCATCGTCCAGCCCTCGGTGAGCTTTGCCGCCGCACCGCGCAGTTCAAAATAATTGAACACGAAATTCTCCCCGTAGTTGAACAGGCTCGCTGCGGCCGGCTCACCCTGATGCTCCTTGATGAGACGCAGTTCCACATAGGCGGCATCGTAAAGGTCACATTCCTTTTCCGTGCCGGCCTGCTCCAGCTCCTGCGCATACTGCGTCCATTTTTCCATGGCCTGCTCTGTCACGGCTGGCAGCAGTTCCTTGACCATGGTTTCAAATTCATTCTTCTGCATGATGCTCTCCTTGTACTTGGCTCTGCATGACATCAGCCTCCATTGCGGCAACTGCTTGCAGGCTTTTCATAATGAATTCCACGCACGGCACAGGAATGCTGTTGCCGAGAGCACGGTATCTGGCAGAGTCCGACGCGGACGGGATATCTGTCCAGTCCAGTGGGAAACCTTGAAGAAGTTCGCATTCCCATGGAGTAAGTCTTCGGATGAGCTGCGCATACTGCCGATCCGGTTCTACGACCAGATCCGTCGCATCCTTGGCCTGCCGTGCACTCTGCGTGCTGGCGATATCGTCATTGCGGAATTCGTCCACACGCTGCCGCGCAAAGACTGCATGCCTGTCTAATCCCGAGGATTGAGTTATCCCGAGGGAGCCGGTCACCATACTGCTCTTTGCTTGAGGTAGGGCGTTTTTTCTGGGCATTACATTATCAAACCTCCGAATAATAAATTTGCGGCGGCCGGAGGAAACCAACCGGTCACCGCCTTGCGGTTATTGTTGAATTGTGGTAAAATCACGCTAATCCATACAGGCGCTTTATCATCTCCTCATCGTTTTCCCAAATAGGCGCAACGGAACTTTCACTCAAATTTCCAGAGATTTTTTGGATTGCCTGACGCTTTGTCTCCGTATCTGCCCATGCATAGACACGAGTTGTGTTGACATCGGCGTGTCCAAGAAACTCCGAGAGAAGAACGAGCGGCATACCGGCACGATACAAGTGCATGGCTCTGGAGTGTCGGAGTTGGTGGGGATGTACCCGCTTGGGAACTTCAGAACAAATATGGTTTGCAAGTTCGCCATACTTTTTCATAAAGAGGGACACAGCATCAGTTGACATCCTAGTCCTGCGGCCATGGAGTGTTGTAAAGAACAAGTAATCACTATTCTGTCTTTGTTCAATGGGATGAACGGTATCCATATACTCTTTGAGAAGGGTACTCATACTCGGGGAAATCGGTACCACGCGCATTTTGTTTCCTTTTCCAGTGAGGCAGATTGCAGTATACGATTTACGAAGATCAAGGTCACCGATTTTTGCATTGACCAATTCTCGGCAACGGGCTGCAGTGTCGTACATCAGCTTCATAAAGCAAAAGTCTCGATATCCATTTGCTTTCAATCGATTCGGTTGCTCCATAAGGGTATTCAAGGCTGGCATCGAAAGGAACTCAACTACTTTACCCGGCATTTTCCAAATGGAAATGTTGCTGATTTCCACTTGGGTATGGATTTTTGCAGGGTCTAGTATTCCGGCGTATTTTGTAAAGGAACGAATCGCCATCAACCGCAGATTTATCGTTGCAGGTGAGCAGTTTCTGGAACTTGAGAGCCATTCAAGAAATCCAGTTATATTGGAATAAGTGATATCCTCAAATCCAATATTGACGTATTCAAGGCCAAGTTCCGTTTTGAAGTAGAGGAGAAGAAGATTCAACGCCTCCCGATACGATTTTTGGGTATTTGCGCTATATCCCTTGTGCCGAATCAGATAGATATCAAGGAAATCCCGCACCGTTTTATAGAATTTTTCATCCTTCAATCTCATGAGCGCACCTCCGTTTGGAATGTGTCCAGATGTAGTTCTGGAAAATCAGTATAGAGGGTCGGAAGTAAATGTATATAATACGCTGTATCTGAGAGATTTGCGTGTCCCATGTACTCGCTCAAATAGGCAAGGCAGGCATTCACGTCCTTTCCTTCCTTTATCCACTGGTACAAGCGGTGTGTGGCAAACGAGTGTCTCAAATCGTAAGTTCTCGGGGTGACCCCGGCGTATCCGAATATACCTGCGGAATGGAGAAACCGGCGGAACGTGGGAATCATCCATTCCATAGAATACATCCCATCTCCTCTGGCACTTGGACTCTGAAAGAAGTATTTTCGGTCAGGATAAATCGTGTCTGCACGCTGGTCATAAGTCACACATAGGTTACGAGTTTCTTCTCGTACAGAGCCTGTGTGTAATCCAGGGTCTGCTGGGCAGTGAATCCCAGCTGCCGGTTTGCTTCTCTCTGAAGCGATGTCAGATCAAACAAGGTCGGGGGCTTCTCTGCTTTTTCTTTCTGCTCCACCTTGGTAATGATGGCACTACCTGCCTGACAGCGCTCTGCCACCGGTTTTCCTGCTTCTGCTTTTGCTTTCATCCGCTCACTGCCTGCTTGAAAATCCCGGAATCTCAATTCTGCCGAGTAGAACGGCTCCGGCTTGAACGCTCGGATTGCTGCATCCCGCATAACCACCATCGCAAGCGTTGGTGTCATCACTCGCCCCACATTCAGGGTCTGCCCATACAAACATGAAAAAAGCCGGGTGGCGTTGATTCCGACAATCCAGTCGGCACGATCCCTGCATAAAGCCGCCTCATATAAGGCATCATATTCTGTTCCCGTTCTGAGCTTCTGAAAGCCTTCCCGGATAGCACTGTCCTCCATCGAGGAAATCCAAAGTCGTTCCACCGGCTTTTTGCAGCCGCACTGATGGTAATCCTGTCGGAAAATCAGTTCTCCCTAACGCCCTGCATCTGTAGGATAGTTCTCGGAGGTGACTTTTCTGACATTGTTACTCGATGGCATCCAATGGGCCGATAAAGCGGTAGAAAATCTGGATTTTC
>ENA-UALF01001135-UALF01001135.1-human-gut-metagenome-genome-assembly--contig:-NODE-1135-length-10793-cov-4.091358_pt1 | contig 10793 bp, 10 predicted proteins | sample MGYA00243698_ERZ654464 | MGnify/ENA primary metagenome ERZ654464 (study PRJEB26926, sample SAMN06164595) | human gut metagenome | biome: ENVO:00009003; feature: ENVO:2100002; material: ENVO:00002003...
ACAAAAGGGGTAGGGATGCTGTCACCGAAGGTGACTGAGAGGTTGCTACATATTTGCGGCGACCTCTCCGCCTCGGCTTCGCCGAGCCACCTCCCCTGAAAGGGAGGCTTTGGAGATGCACGCGCCAATGGCTTCCCCTATGAGGGGAAGGCTTTTGGCGCATATCGTTCGGAGCTTATCAGTGCTTCGGGATCAGCACTTCCTTGCCGCCCATGTAGGGCTGGAGGCATTTGGGGATGGTGACGGAGCCGTCTTTCTGGAGGTGGTTTTCCAGGAACGCGATGAGCATGCGCGGGGGCGCGACGCAGGTGTTGTTGAGCGTGTGGGCCAGATACATCTTGCCGTCGGCGCCCTTGACGCGGATGGACAGGCGGCGGGCCTGCGCGTCTCCGAGGTTCGAGCAGGAGCAGACCTCGAAATACTTCTTCTGCCGCGGGCTCCATGCCTCGATGTCGCAGGATTTGACCTTGAGGTCGGCCAGATCGCCGGAGCAGCATTCGAGCTGCCGGACCGGGATCTCCAGATTGCGGAACAGCTCGACCGAGTAGCTCCAGAGCTTGTTGTACCAGTCCATGGATTCCTCCGGACGGCAGACGACGATCATTTCCTGCTTTTCAAACTGATGGATGCGGTACACGCCGCGCTCCTCGAGTCCGTGGCTGCCGACTTCCTTGCGGAAGCAGGGGGAGTAGGAGGTGAGCGTCAGCGGGAGCTTTGCCTCGGGGATGATCTGGTCGATGAAGCGGCCGATCATGGTATGCTCGCTCGTGCCGATGAGGTAGAGGTCCTCGCCCTCGATCTTGTACATCATGGCGTCCATGTCGGTCTGGCTCATGACGCCCTCCACCACGTTGCCGTGGATCATAAACGGGGGAATGCAATAGGTGAAGCCCTTGTCGATCATGAAATCCCGGCCATAGGCCAGCACGGCCTCGTGGAGCCGGGCGATATCGCCCATCAGATAGTAAAATCCGTTGCCGGACACCCGCCCGGCGGCGTCCATGTCGATGCCGTCGAAGCGCTCCATGATCTCCGTGTGATAGGGGATATCGAACTCCGGCAGCTTGGCCTCGCCGAAGCGTTGGACCTCCACATTGTGGGAGTCATCGGGGCCGATGGGCACGGAGGGGTCGATCATCTGGGGGATGACCATCATGATCTTGGTGATCTGCTGGGTCAGATGCCCCTCCATCTCCTCCAGCTGGGCCAGCCGGTCGGCGTTGGCTTTCACCTGGGCCTTGGCCTCCTCGGCCTCCGCCAGCTTACTGGGGTCCTTCTTGGCCTGGCCCATCAGCATACCCACCCGCTTGGACAGCTGGTTCCGCTGGGCACGCAGGTCGTTGGCCTCGTTCATGGCGGCCCGCTTTTCGGCGTCCAGGGCAATGACCTCGTCCACCAGGGGGAGCTTGGCGTTCTGGAACTTCTTGCGGATGTTTTCTTTAACAGCTTCCGGATTGTCCCGGACAATTTGATATCAAGCATGGCTTTTATCGCACCTTTCCGTGTTTCACGTGAAACATCATGGTTTTTTGATGGTGTGCAGGGCTTCCAAAAGCTCGTTCAGGTCGTCCACACCGTAATATTCCAACTCAATGCGCCCTTTCTTCTTGCCGGAGACAATGCGGCATCCCCGGCCCAGGGTGTTCCCCAGATCCCGGGCGGCCTCCTGGGCATAGTCCACGGTCAGACCGGCAGGGGAGGGCTTCTCCTTCTTCCCGGCGGTGAGCTTCTTCACCAGTTGCTCTGTCTGCCGGACGGACAGGTCATTTTTCAGGATGGTGGCCGCCGTGGTCTCCTGCAGGGCAGGGGACAGGGGCAGCAGCGCCCGGGCGTGGCCGTTGGTCAGCCGTCCGTCCTCCACCATGGCCCGCACTGGAGGACACAGGTTCAGCAGACGCAGGGCGTTGGCCACGGCGGACCGGGACTTGCCCACCCGCTGGGCGGTTTCCTCCTGGGTCATGTTGTATTGGCTCATCAGCACCTGATAGCCCTCGGCTTCCTCGATGGGGTTCAGGTCCTCCCGCTGGAGGTTCTCGATCATGGCCAGCTCCATGGCTTTGCGATCGTCGGCCTCGATGACGATAGCCGGCACCTGGGTCAGTCCCGCCATGCGGGCGGCCCGCCAGCGCCGCTCACCGGCGATGATCTGGTAATAGCCGGACTGCAGCTTCCGCACCGTCAGCGGCTGGATGATGCCGTGCTCCCGGATGGAGTCGGCTAAGTCCGCCAGGGACTCCGGGTCAAATTGCTTGCGGGGTTGGGATGCGCAGCTTTCCACCTGAGAAATCGGCAGAAACAGACTGCTCTTTTCCTCCTGGGAATCGATCACGTCGTCTCCCAACAGGGCGGCCAGGCCTTTGCCCAGCCCTTTTGGGTTGTTGGCCATTGCTGAAACGCTCCTTTCCGCACGGAATCAGGTATTTTTCTTGAGAAATTCGTTGGCCAGGGCCAGATAGGCCTCCGCGCCCCGGCAGCCCCGGTCATAGGCCGTGATGGGCTTTCCGTGGCTGGGTGCCTCGGACAAGCGGATGTTCCGGGGGATCACCGTGGCATACACCTTCCCGGGGAAGAACCGCTTGACCTCCTGGGCCACCTGAATGGCCAGGTTGGTGCGCCCGTCGAACATGGTCAGCAGCACGCCCTCGATCTGGAGCCGGGGATTCATGTTCCGCCGGACGATGCGCACGGTGTTCATCAGGTCACTGAGCCCCTCCAGGGCATAATACTCCCCCTGCAGCGGCACCAGCAGGGAATCCGCCGCGCACAGGGCGTTCAGGGTCAGCAACTCCAGGGAGGGGGGACAGTCCACAAAGATATAGTCATAGTCGTCCCTTACGGCGTCCAGGGCGCTGCGCAGCAGGAACTGCCGGTCCGCCATTTCGATCATCTCCACGCCGCCCCCGGCCAGGGCCTTGCTGCTGGGCAGCACGTCGCCATAGGGGGTGGTGACGATGGCCTTCCGGGTCTCCACGCCGTTGATGAGCACGTCATACACGCCGTTGGACACGGATTTGTCCACCCCCATGCCGGAGGTGGCGTTGGCCTGGGGGTCAAAGTCGCACAAAAGCACCCGCTTCCCCAGGTATTTCAGGGCCGCAGCCAGGTTGACACAGGTGGTGGTCTTCCCAACGCCGCCTTTTTGATTCACGATCGCCACGATTTTCGCCACTTTGTCCACACTCGCTTTCTGTCGGTCTTTATTTTAGTATATCACATTTTCAGTCGGTTTCAATAGAAAATCTGCAAAATGAGAAAAAACTTGAGAAAAATGTTTCACGTGAAACAGCGAAACCAACACGCAAAAAGGGTGGATGTTTCACGTGAAACATCCACCCCGTGGGTCATATCAGGATCATCCCCGAAACCGGCGGCAGCCGCAGCCGCAGCTTCCCGCCGGGGGCATAGAACTGCTGGAAGGTCAGGGCCTCCCGGGCCAGCTCCCGGGGCCAGGGGATGGCTACCTCTGCGGCGTCCTCGCCTGCGTTCAGGGCTGCCACGGTGATCTCGTCCCCCAGCTGCCGCCGCAGCACCAGAACGCCGCCCCGGGCATGGAGATAGGTCAGGTTCCCCTCCTGCATGGACAGGCGCTCCCGGCGCAGCTGCCCCAGCTGGCGGAAGAAGGCCAGCAGCTCCTGGTCCTCCCGGCCCCAGGGATAGGTCCCCCGGTTCAGGGGGTCCTCAAAGCCCTCCATCCCGGCCTCGTCGCCGTAGTACACCGTGGGGGAGCCGGGGAAGCAGTACAGCAGCATCTCGCCCACCCGCAGCCGGGCCTGGCCCTTCTGCCGCTGGGCAGGGGAGAGGCGGTATGCCGCCCGGCCGTCCTTGGTATCCGGCACATCCTCCGCTCCCAGCAGGGTCAGGATCCGGGGCGTGTCATGGGTACCCAGAATGTTCAGGGCGCTGTAGAAGGCGGGCCGGGGATAGTGCTCCCGGATGACCTCCATGGTGCCCCGGAAGCAGGCGGCGTCGCCGCCCCGCAGCCAGTCCAGGGCCGCCGTCCGGAAGGGATAGTTCATCAGCCCGTGGGTCTCGCTGCCCAGCAGATACCGCCTGCGCTGGCTGTAGGCGATCTTGTTGCTGCCGTCCTCCCACACCTCGCCCAACAGGAAGCTGTCGGGCTTCTCCTGGTCCATGGCGCTGCGAATTTCGGCAATGAAATCGTCCGGCAACTCGTCGGCCACGTCCAGCCGCCAGCCGGAGGCCCCCTGCCGCAGCCAGTGCCGCACCACGGAGTCTCCGTCCCGGATGATGAACCGGCGATAGCTGTCCGCGGACTCCTGCACCGCCGGCAGGGTCCTGATGCCCCACCAGGCGTCGTAATCCTCCGGCCAGGGGTGGAAGGAGTACCAATTAAAATACTGGGACTCCCGGCTCTGGGCCGCCCCCAACTCCGGATAGAATCCCTGGGCGTTGAAATACCGGCTGTTGCTGCCGGTGTGGTTGAACACCCCGTCCAGCATCACCCGGATGCCCCGGCACCCGGCCTCCCGGCACAGGGTGCGGAAGTCCTCCTCGGTGCCCAGCATGGGGTCAATGCGCCGGTAGTCCGCCGTGTCATACCGGTGGTTGCTGTCGGACTCAAAAATCGGACACAGGTACAACGTACCTACTCCCATACTCTGTAGGTAGTCTAATCGGGAGGTGATCCCCGCCAGACTGCCGCCGAAGAAATCGTTGTTGCGGATGATTCCCTGGGCATCGGGCCGCCACACCGGGGTGTCGTCCCAGTCCTGGTGGACCACCCGGTCCCCCACCATCCCGGCGGGGTCCGGCACCCGGGTGCGGCAGAACCGGTCCGGGAAGATCTGATAGGTGATGCCCCGGCCAAACCAGGCGGGGGTAGGGCGGCTGTCGTCATAAACCGTCAGCTGCCACCGGGCCTGGTCGTCGAAGCCGTGAAGGCCGTATAGCCTTTGCCCCTCCGGATACGAAAACCGGAAGGCGTACCACACCAGCTCCGGCTCCTCCGGGGCGGTGTATACCCCCTGCCACCGGCCATCATCGCCGGGGGACAGGGCCACCTCCTGCTCCGTACCCGCAAATTCCCGCCGCAGGAGCAGCGTCACGCCGGTAACGTTTTCATCCCCCGGTCGAACCGCGAAACGGACAGTGGCGCCGCACACGGCGGCGCCAAAGGGGGACTTATATTCCGTATCGCGGGAGTCAAAGATCTTGCTCATGGAATGCCTCATTTCAGCAGGGTATTTTCGCCGATGACCACGGCGCCGATCTCCTCCTGGGAGAAATAGGAGTTCACAATGTCCACGGCGGTGGAGGCCAGGGCCGCACCGGAGCCGCCCTTCTCGATGACCACGGCCACGGCGATCTGGGGATCGTCATAGGGGGCGAAGCACACGAACACGCCGTTGTTGGTATTGGCGATACCGGTTTCCGCGGTACCGGTCTTGGCGCCGGCGGACACCACGCAATTGGAGAAGTAGTAGGACAGGCTCCCGGTGGTCAGGTTGTGCATGCCCTCCTTCACCGCCTGCAAGGTGCTGTCGCTCATCTCCACGGTGTTCAGCGGCGCCTTGTCATAGGCGTAGATCACCGAGGAGTTGTCGTAGGATTTCACGTTTTTCAGCAGATGGGCCTCATAGTGCTGGCCGCTGCCCACCAGGGTGGCGATGTAGTTGGCCAGCTGCAGGGGCGTGAACAGGTCATAGCTCTGGCCGATGGCGGCGGTCAGGGTCTGGCCGTCGGTCCACTCCAGACCGTTGCGTTCGGCAAACTCCGGGGTGGCCATGGAGCCCTTGGCCTCGGCACTTCCCGCCCCGCCGATCTCGATGCCGGTATACTCGCCCAGACCGAACTGCCTGGCGTAGTCCGCCAGGGTCTTGATACCCGTCAACCGGCCCACCTCATAGAAGAAATAGTTGCAGGACACGGTGATGGCCTGGGACACGTTGACCCGTCCGTGGGTGCCGCCGTACTCGTTGTAGATCCAGCACCGGGGCTGGGGAGATTTGTAGTAGTCATACACGCCCCGATCCACAATGGTGGAGGAGGGGGTGATGATCCCCGACTCCAGGGCCGCCACGGCGGTGCAGGGCTTAAAGGTGGAGCCCGGGGCGTATGCGCCGCCGATAGCCCGGTTCAGCAGGGGAGTGCCCACGGTGTCGCTGACCAGCTTGCTGTAATCCTGGTCAAAGGTGGACAGGTTATAGGTGGGATAGCTGGCCATGGCCAGCACCTCGCCGGAGCCTACCCCCACCACCACCGCCGCGCCGCCCCGGACAATGCCGTCCTTGGCGGTCATGGCCTGGATGGTCTGGGCCAGGGACTTCTCCGTGTCCTCCTGCACGTCGATGTCCAGGGTCAGGGCCACGGTGCCGCCGGGCTGAGGCTCCTTGGTGTAAAGCTCGCCGGTGATCTTCCCCTCCTCGTTGGTGGTGATGATCCGGGTGCCCTTGGTGCCGTGGAGATAGGACTCAAAGGCCTTCTCCACGCCCTCCCGGCCCACCAGGGAGTTCATGGAGTAGCCCTCCATGTCCCGATAGCCGGTGACGCCGTTTTCCGGGTCGCCAACCCAGTCCTCGTAGTAGATGGGGCTCAGCCGCCCCAGCACATGGGCGGCATATTCGGTGTTATACACCCGGGCGGAGGAGGTGCCGGTGGATACCCCCTGATACTGGCCGTCCGCCGTCTGGCTGATCAGCTCCACGGACACGTCGTCGGCAAAGACGTACTGTGCGTCCGTCAGACTCTTCACCGCCAGCTCATACCGCACCCCGGCGATGGTCCGGGCCTGGTCGTCGGTATAGCTGCTGTCGATTTTGAACAGCTCCCGCAGCTTGGCCATGAACCGGTCCGGCTGCAGGGTGGGGGTCACCTGGGACAGCTTGGAATAGGGGATGCTCTTGTTCTTCAGGAACAGGGCGAAGCCCTCGCTGTCCTGGGCGTCGGTATAGCTGTAGGGCGCGGTTTTGCTCAGGGGCAGGGTATCGTTCCAAACGGTGTCGTTCTCGGTGCACAGGTCCGTCAGCCGCAGAATGGCGGCGTTCAGGTCCTGGTCATTCTCAAAATCCTTGGCGGAGAAGATCAGAGTATAGGTCAGCCGGTTGGACACCAGCACCTTGCCGTTGCGGTCGGTGATGATCCCCCGGGAGGCCTCCACCGTCTCGCTGGCGGCGTTGCTGGCCAGGGACTTGGCCCGGTTTTCCTCCCCGTGGAGGATCTGGGTATAGTACATCACCCCGGCGAAGGCCAGCAGGCACAGGCCCATCAGCCCCGTCAGCGCCCAGATGCGGACCCGCATCGGGTCAAATGCGTTTTTCTTCATGGCACGCCTCCTATCTCAGGATCCGGTTGTGCACGCTGCGCAGCAGCAGATACACCAGCGGCGACAGCACCACCGTCACGGCCAGCTCCCGCCCCGTCAGCGACAGGGCGGCGCTCAGCTCCACCCCCTGCCGGAAGGTCAGCAGCACCGTGTGCAGCAGGTCCGTGATCACCAGGGCCAGAGCCGCGCACAGAACGGCGCACAGGAATCCCTGGCTCAGAAGCCGCTTGGCGATCATCGCCGCCGGCAGCGCCGCCGCCAGAAACGCCAGGGTATAGAAGCACGGGATGACCCCCGGCATAGTCAGATCGCACAGCAGGCCGAAGATGCCGCCGAACACGGCCCCCTCGGCGGGACCCTCCAGCATGGCCATGATCCCGGCGATCACCGGCGGCAGAAACGGGTGCACCGCCCACACGGAGATGCGGTTGAGCACCAGGGACTGCACCAGAACCAGCAGCAGCACCGCCCCGGCGTAGTACAGCCATTTGAAGAACATATCCCGTTGGTTCATGGATTGATTCATGGCCGCTCCTCTCAATCCACGATGGTGAAGTCCGTGATCACGAACACCTCCACCAGCTGGGTGATATCGGTTTTGGGGATGATGGTGGCGTAGCGGGTCAGGCCGTTGTCATCGGTTTTGATCTCCTCCACGGAGCCGATGACCAGTCCCGAGGGATAGTAGCCTCCCAGGCCGGAGGTGACGATCATGTCGCCGTTGATGAGGCTGGATTCCCCCTCCAGGTACGACAGCTTCAGCTTTCCCTGCCCCATCAGGGCCAGGTCCCCCATGGCCACCGTCACCTCGCCGGTGCGGAACACCAGGGCCCCCAGCTGGGAATCCGTGTCCAGGATGGTGGTCACGGTGCACCAGTTGGCGCCCGCCTCGGTGACCACACCCACCAGATAGCCGTATTGATCCACCACGCAGTCGCCGATGGCCACGCCCAGGCCGGTGCCCTTGTTCAGGGTCAGGGTCCTGGACCAGTTGGAGGTGCTGCGCTCGATGACCCGGGCCGCCTCAAAGGTAAAGTCCCGCCGCTGCTGCCTCAGACCGTTCAGGTCCCGCAGCCGCTGGTTCTCCTCGCTGTCGGTCTTGGCCTGGCGCGCATCCTCCTTCAGCTGGGCGTTTTCCTTGCGCAGCTCCTCGATCTCCTGGCGCAGGGCTTCCACCGTCTCGAACCGCTGGCCGATGTTCTGGAACCATCCGGCCACGGCGGAACCCGCCGCCCGGAAGGGATAGGTGACCACTCCGGCGGCGTTCTGCAAAAACCCCGTCTGGTTGCTGACGGCGCTGGCGATACACAGCCCCACCGCCACCACCACCACGGCGGCCAGCATCATAATGCCGTTTTTCTGAAAAAATCGTTTCATAGCGTATTCCTTATCGTCGAGTTTATCAAAAAAGCCTTTTTTGATAAACTGGTCACAGCAGCGTCACGCCGAACTCCGCCAGCATCCGGCTCAGCAGCAGCACCGGCAGACCCATCACGTTGAAAAAATCCCCGTCAATGCGCTCCACCAGCAGGGCCCCCTGGCCCTGCACGCCGTAGGCCCCGGCCTTGTCCATGGGCTCGCCGCCCCGGATATAGGCCATCAGCTCCTCCCGGCCGGCGGGCCGGAAATACACGTCTGTGGACTGGGCCCGGGTCAGGGACCGCTGTCCCTGCCGCAGGGTAACGCCGGTGCACACCGTGTGCCGCCGCCCCGCCAGGTCCGTCAGCATCCGCAGGGCGTCCGCCTCATCCTTGGGCTTTCCCAGCCGCTGTTGGTCCAGAAACACCATGGTGTCGGCGGTGATGACGATCTCGTCCTCCTCCGACGGCACCGCCTGGGATTTCTCCCGGCTGATATACGACACGATCTCCGGGGGCGTCAGCCCCTGGGGATACCACTCCTCTACCTGAGGCACCCGCACGGTGAAATCCCGGATGCCGATCCGGGTCAGCAGCTCCTGCCGCCGGGGGGAACCGGAGGCCAGCACGATCCTTGCCATGGCCTCACCTCCCGGTGGAGCCGAAGCCGCCTGCGCCCCGGTCCGTCTCATCCAGCTCCTCCGCCTGCACCAGAACAGGCCGCACCACCGGCACCACCATCAGCTGGGCGATGCGGTCCCCGGGCCGGATGGTATAGTCCTCCCCGGACAGATTCATCAGCCCCACGGAGATCTCCCCCCGATAGTCGCTGTCGATAACGCCCACGCCGTTGCTCAGGCCGATCCCGTGCTTAAAGCCCATGCCGCTGCGCACAAACACCAGGGCCACTTAGTCCGGGGAGGGCAGGGCGATGGCGATCCCCGTGGGGATGCCCAGCCGCTGGCCCGGGGCCAGGGTCACGTCCTCCTCCATGCACGCGCACAGGTCCATGGCCGCCGCTCCCGCCGTCTTATACTGGGGCAGCGGGAACTCCCGGCCTATTTTCGGCGACACCGCCTTGATTTTAAGCTCCATTGTACCACTTGCTCCTATTAAATATGAAAACAAACTGTGAAAAGATTGTAAAGGTTGATAACCGGGCGTATTTATTCCACGCCCCGGTAGAACAGGCCCCGGGTCAGCTGGTCCGGCCGGTAGTCGCTGCGGCCCTGATAGGCCCGCAGCACCCGGACGCACTCCTCCGGCGGCTCCGTGGTGAACCGCAGCCGTGCCCGGGTCAGCCCCAGCTGCCGCCACTCCGGCTTATCCGCCAGGAACAGCACCTTACTGTTCTCGATCTCGCACCGGTGGCCCCACTGGCCCACCAGGGGGAACTGCGCCCCGGTGCGGTCCACCAGGACGTTCTCCTGGCCGCACCGGCAGGCAGGGGAGCGGTCCGCATAGTCCCGCCCGGCGTCCCGGCAGCCCAGCTGATTGCGGATGACGCAGTTTTCCATGATCATCAGCGGCAGGCGGCCATATACCACCGCCTCGCAGGGCAGAACCTTCCGCAGGTCCCGGAGCTGCTGCCACCGCAGCTCCATGGACACGGCGGCAGCTTCCAGCCCCAGCTCCTTCCAGAAAAGCAGGGACTCACTGTTGAAAAGATTCAGCCCCAGGTCCCCCCACAGGGGCAGACCCAGACTCTCGGCAATGGGCAGGTGTCCCAGATTGCCGATGGCCACGGCGGACAGGTGCTCCCGGTGCTGCTGCAAAAGCGCCCGCAGCGCCGCCTGGTCCTCCGTCCGAAAAATCCGGGGCAGAACGGCGCAGATGTGGGTCATTTCCGCCCAGCGGTTCAGGTCGAGCTTTTCCAGAAGCTCCGCCGGAACATACACCGTCTCGCACTGGGCCAGGGGCTCCGTCAGCTGCTCCGGCCGCATAATGGAGCAGGTCAGCACCGGCGCGTCAGGCCCCGGCTGGGCCTGGGGCAGGGGAGAGGGGGTACCCGTCCGCCGCACCGGCGGCTGGGCCAGGGCGGCTTCCAGGCCCTCCAGGGCCTGCCGCCGCAGGGCGTTCACGGCGCTGGCCGGCAGCATCAGCCCCTCCTCCAGTTCCACCCGGGTTTCCCGGGGCCGGAACCTGTCTCTTAT
>ENA-UALF01001145-UALF01001145.1-human-gut-metagenome-genome-assembly--contig:-NODE-1145-length-10709-cov-4.709780_pt1 | contig 10709 bp, 7 predicted proteins | sample MGYA00243698_ERZ654464 | MGnify/ENA primary metagenome ERZ654464 (study PRJEB26926, sample SAMN06164595) | human gut metagenome | biome: ENVO:00009003; feature: ENVO:2100002; material: ENVO:00002003...
GATGAAGGGAGGAGTTGTTGGGGCCGCGGCCAGCAGGATGCAAGTGCAAGGCTTTGCACGAAGCAGATGCTGGGAGCCGCAACCCGGAATACATTAGAAACTATTTTAAGGAGGATTTTCCATGAAAAAGCGAATCCTTGCATTTCTGCTGGCGGTGAGCATTGCCGTGTCGATGCTGGTGCTGCCGGCATCGGCAGCGGGCAACGCCAACACGGCGGTCCAGCTGTCCATCACGCTGAACGCGATGGACAGCAGCCAGCAGGCTGCTCTGAACGCTGTGGTCACCCGTGGTGCGCTGGCCCGGATGCTGGTGTCCTACTCCACCTACCGCGAGAGCGTGGGCTCTCAGGGCACGGTGGGCACCCTGTTCACCGACCTGCCCGGCACTTCGCCCTATGCACCCTATGTCCGCATTGCGGTGCAGAATGGCTGGATGAACGGCTACACCGACGGCTCTTTCCGGCCCGACAACGCCGTGACACTGGAGGAGACGGTTACGGCCATCCTCAAGCTGATGGGCTATAAGATGACCGACCTGAGCGGCTCTTTCCCCAACGCACAGCTGAACAAGGCCAGTGAGCTGGGCCTGCGCAATCAGGTGGACCGCAGCCAGGGCGAGGCGCTCAACTACGAGGAGTGCGCCCTGCTGTTCTACAACGCTCTGACAGCCAACGCTGCCAGCGGCAGTGCCTACGGCAGCAGCCTGGGCTTCACGGTCTCCAACGGTCAGGTGGATACCTCCAGCGTCATGCTCAAGAGCCTGAAGGGCCCCTTTGTGGCGGGCGATACGGTCCAGTTGCCCTTTGTTCCCAAGATGGTCTACCGCAACGATAAAGCGTCGGAATCTGCGGAGCTGAACAAATACGATGTGTATTATTACAGCGAGAGTTTACAGACATTGTGGGTCTACACCCGCCGCGCCGCTGGCCGCATCACGGCAGTTTCGCCCAGTGCCAGTGCCCCCACCAGTGTAACGGTGGCAGGCACCAGCTATACGCTGGGTTCCTCTGCGGTGGCCTCTCAGGTGTCCTCCCTCAACGGCGGCGGCGTGGGCGAGGTCGTCACCCTGCTGTTGGGCATGAACAATGAGGCTGCCGGGATCGTGACCGGCGAGGAAGCCGACAGTGTGTTTTACGGTGTCGTGCAGACCGCCACCCGCAGTCTGGTGGAAGAGAACGGCGCGGATGTTCTGCAGAAAGTCTCCGTCATGTGCACCGATGGCATTGCCCGCACTGTGAACGTGGACAAGAGCCTGAACTTTCCGCAGGGGTGGCTGGTAGAGATCAAGGTCACCCCGGAGGGCGAGAGCGTGGAACACATCGAGGACCGCCGTGTCAACGGCACCATCAATACCAATGGTACTGCGCTGGGCGCTGCCGCCCTGGCCGACGATGTAGAGATTCTGGATACAACTTCGGAGGGTGTGGCTGGGACGGTTCGTCCCAGCCGCCTATCGGGGGTAACACTGAGTGACCTCGATGTCCGCTACTATACCGTCAACGATGCCGGACAGATCGACCGGCTCATCCTGAACGATGTGACCGGCGACCTGTGGAGCTACGGCGTGCTGGACGATGTGAAAAATCTGGCCATGAATTATTCTGACCTGAAGAGCCTCGTCACCGGCATTGTGGCGGGAGATTCCGCTTCCGGCACCACGACCACGACAGGCACCACCACCGGAGCGGCCACGGGCGGCACCGACGGCTCCGGCTCCACCTCGGATACCACCACCACTGTAACCGGTGCCACGGCGGTAGACCGCCTGTCTAACCTGTTGGTGCCCACCACCAGCGAGATCCTGTGGGGCATCGTCTCGGGCGATATCCTGAGCACGGCCTGGCAGAAGCTGACCAGCAACACCGGCTCCCTGATGAGCATTGGCTTCCAGCAGATCGCGGAGATCACAGGCACCCCCTTCAAGCAGATCTTTAACTACATCGGCGGCGGGGCGACCTATATCTGCTACGTCAACGGCGCGGTGGCCAGCTACACCACGGCCATCAAGTATCCGGTGCTGGCGGGCGGCATTGCCGTGCGGCAGGAGACCACCGGCTCTGTCAAGGCCATGATGCAGCTGATGCCCCTGAAGATCGACAAGGTCGGCGCGGCCTCGGTGCTCTCGGGCAATGAACGCTACGAGATGGCAGACAATGTGCAGGTCTACCTGTGGTACAAGGGCCAGTATTACCCCACCAAGCTGGCTCAGGTGGATGCGGACGGCTACCAGCTGACCGGCTGGTACGATAATTTCGGCTGCGCTGCCGGAAAAAAGGTCCGCGTCATCATTGCGGTCAAGAACGACTGATGCTTTATTACAGCGGCCTGAGCCGCACACTGCGGCAGCTGCGCTGGGTGCTTTACCCGCGCCGCTGCCCTTTTTGTGACCGGGTGCTGGGCAGCCGGCCTGCCTGCCCGGACTGCGCCGATGGGCTGGCAGAGCTGCGCCGTGCACCCTCCATGCGGCTGCGCGGCTCCGAGCACTACCTGGGGCGGCTGGATGGGGCAGCCGCGCCCTACCGATACACCGGCCTTGTCCGCCGCGCGGTGCTGCGGGCGAAATATCAGGGCGCGCCCTGGGCAGCTGTGGAGCTGGGCGTGGAGATGGCCCGCCTGCTCTTTGGCAGCGAGATCAGAATGTGCGGCTCTGAGCCCCTGCCCGAACCGGTACCGGGCCTTGACAGGGGTTACGACTGCATCCTTCCGGTACCGGCCTCCAGCAAAAAGCGCGGCTACAATGTGCCGGAGCGGATGGCACAGCCCCTTGCCCGGGCTGTGGGCGTGCCGGTGGTCACGGACGCGCTGACCCGTGCCCGCTCCACCCGGCGGCAGGAGGGACTTTCCCTTGACGAGCGGCTGGCCAATGTGGCGGATGCCTTCCGGGTGGCCCGGCCGGAGGCTGTGGAGGGAAAGCGCATCCTTCTGGTGGACGATGTCCTGACCACCGGAGCCACGGCCTCGGCCTGCGCGCAGGCTCTGCTGGATGCCGGTGCGCAGAGCGTGTTCGCTGTGGCGCTGGCTACGGTGGAGTTTCCGCAGCCGGTGGGCAGCACAACGGCCATTGCCGAAAATGAAGAAGAAATTTGAAAATAGTGCTTGACAAAACACCATTCTTCGGGTATACTGATTGAGCTGTGAGCGACAAGCTCAATCAGATGTCCGGGTGTAGCGCAGTTTTGGTAGCGCGCTTGAATGGGGTTCAAGAGGCCGTGAGTTCGATTCTCGCCACTCGGATTGGAACAAGACCGACGATTTCAAAAGAGATCGTCGGTCTTGATTTTTTATTCGGCTGTTTCTGGTGCGCTGTCCCGGAGGGGCGGGCACCGCTGCAAGGAGGGCGAGTCTATGAATGCTGCACTGCGCCGGGATGCGGATGAGATCCTTCGTTCCAGCCTGAACGCCGTTCTGCCGGATGAGGCGGTGCGCCGCGCGCTGCGGGATCTCCGACCCGGGAAGGGCCGGGTGCTTCTGGTGGCGGCGGGCAAGGCGGCCTGGCAGATGGCACACGCGGCGGTTGAAACGCTGGGCCGGGTGGACGGTGGTGTGGTCGTGACCAAGTACGGCCATGTGAAAGGTGAGATCCCCGGGGTGACCTGCTATGAGGCGGGCCACCCGGTGCCGGATGCAAACGGTTTTGCGGCCACCCAAAAGGCGCTGGAGCTGGTGCAGGGGCTGACTGCCGGGGATACGGTGCTGTTCCTGCTTTCCGGCGGCGGCAGTGCGCTGTTCGAGCAGCCGCTCGTTCCCGGGGCAGAGCTGCAGGACATCACGAGCCAGCTGCTGGCCAGCGGGGCCGACATTGTGGAGATGAATACCATCCGCAAGCGGCTTTCCGGTGTGAAGGGCGGGCGGTTCGCGCAGCGCTGTGCCCCTGCGCAGGTGTTCAGCATCGTGCTGAGCGACATTCTGGGGGACCCGCTGGATATGATCGCCAGCGGCCCGGCGGTGCCGGATACCTCCACCTGTGCCCAGGCGCTTGCCGTTGCCGAAAAGTATCATCTGGCACTCTCAGCACAGGCCCGGGCCCTGCTGGCGCAGGAAACGCCCAAAACGCTGGACAATGTGACCACCCGGATCACCGGCAGCGTGCGGGAGCTTTGCCGTGCCGCGGCCAGTGCCTGCCGGAATCTGGGATATGAACCGGTTCTCCTGACCGACCAACTCTGCTGCGAAGCACGGGAAGCAGGCAGCTTTCTTGGCTCCATTGTCCGCACTCAGGCAGGGCAGGGGAAAAAGCTGGCCTACATCGCGGGCGGCGAGACCATCGTTCACCTGACCGGAAAAGGGCTTGGCGGAAGAAATCAGGAGCTGGCCCTTGCGGCCGCGCCTGCCATTGCCGGGCTGAACGCGGCGGTGTTCTCTGTGGGCAGCGATGGCACAGACGGCCCCACCGATGCCGCCGGCGGCTATGTGGATGGGGATACCCTTGCCGCGCTGGAGGCCGGGGGCTGGAGCGGATACGCTGCTTTGCAGAACAACGATTCCTACCACGCCCTGAAAGCAGTGGATGGCCTGATCATCACCGGGGCAACGGGCACCAATGTCAACGATGTGGCGGTGGCCCTGATCGGAAAAAAACACCGCCTGTGAGCCCGGAAGTTTCCCCGGAGTGGTGATTGCATTCCTCCGTTGAGTATGTTATACTGAACAGCGAACTGAATAGAAAACAGCAGGTGCGTACCGCCCGCGGCTCTGGCCGGGGGCAGGCACGTTAAAAGGGAAGCGGGTGCAAATCCCGCACGATCTCGTCACTGTGATAAGGGAGTTTACCGCCAGGGTGCAGCTGCACCGGTCACTGGAACGCATGTTCCGGGAAGGCGGCGGTGGATGTTGAGCTTTCAGCCAGGAAACCTGCCCGCTGTTGGTACGGGGGCGCAAGCCCCAGATCACGAGGAATTGGTTGTACCCAAAAAGCCTGAAAAAACTGAAAAGGGCCTTTTTGCTTTGCCGTCCCGCAAGCAGAAAGGCCCCTTTTGTTTTGCCGGGCGATCTTTCCTGTACCTTCTGTTCAGCAAAAATCATGTTCAAAAACAGGAAAGGAACGAACAAAAATGAGAAAACGCACCATCCACAAAGCAGCGGCCGCTCTGACCGCTCTGGCCCTCTGCGCCGGTGTACTGACCGGCTGCGGCGGTGCCGCAAGCAGCACCACTGCTTCCAGCACGGCAGGATCTGCTGCCAGCAGCGAGGTTTCCGGCGAGGAGGCTGACGAATTGGCCGCAAAGAACGTTGCAGACCTGATCGATGCCATCTATGTGCAGGAGCGCACCGATGACACCGATGCCCAGTGTGAGGCCGCCAAGGCCGCATGGGATGCCCTGACCGATGCCCAGAAGGAGCTGGTCGAGGGCGAAGAGGCTGACCCTGACTACTTTGGCCGCGACACCGGCGATGCTTCCAAGGACGACAGCCGCAATCAGGACGACATCGGCGAGAATGAGCTGCTGGTGGTCTCCTTCGGCACCTCCTTCAACGACAGCCGAGTGAAGGATATCAAGGGCATCGAGGATGCGCTGCAGGCCGCTTATCCCGATTGGTCTGTCCGCCGCGCCTTCACCGCACAGATCATCATCAACCATGTTCAGGCCCGCGACGGCGAGAAGATCGACAACATGCAGCAGGCTCTGGACCGCGCTGTGGCCAACGGCGTGAAGAACCTGGTCGTCCAGCCCACCCACCTGATGCACGGTGCAGAGTACGACGAGATGATGGAGATGATCGACGAGTACAAGGACAAGTTCGAGAGTGTCGCCGTTGCCGAGCCCCTGCTGGGCGAGGTTGGTGCCGATGCTGCCGTCATCAACGCCGACAAGGAAGCTGTTGCCAAGGCCGTTACCGCTGCTGCTGTGAAGGATGCCGGTTTCGACAGCCTGGAGGCCGCTGCTGAGGAGAAGGTTGCCTTTGTCTTTATGGGCCACGGCACCTCCCACACCGCAAAAGTGAGCTACAGCCAGATGCAGACCGCCATGCAGACCCTGGGCTACAGCAACGTGTTCATCGGCACGGTGGAGGGTGAGCCCGAGGAGACAGCCTGCGAGAACGTCATCGAGGCTGTCAAGGCCGCCGGTTACACCAAGGTCATCCTGCGCCCCCTGATGGTCGTTGCCGGTGACCACGCCAACAACGATATGGCCGGTGCGGATGACGATTCCTGGCTGAGCCAGTTCCAGGCCTCCGGTGACTTCGCGTCCGTGGAGTGCCAGATCGCCGGTCTGGGTGAGATCGAGGACATCCAGCAGCGCTACATTGAGCACACCAAAGCCGCCATTGATTCCCTGAACGGCTAATATTCCGCATTCCAATGCCCGAAGGGAGAGATCTTTTCGGGCATTTTTTATGGAGAGCTTCCCCGCATGAGGAGAAACACTCCCATTTCAAATTCTGAATTTTTGAGGTATTTTGTTTATGCAATGCAAACAGTTTGTTTCCCTGTCCGTTGCTTCTCTGATGCTGGCCGCCGTCCTCACCGGCTGCGGCGGGGCTTCTTCCACTGCTTCCTCTGCTGCCAGCTCGGAAGCCGCTTCTGCCGTGAGCGCTGCCGCCGCTTCCGAAAGCACCGAAGCTGCCCTGCCGGACGGCGTGTACACGGCTGAGTTCGACACCGACAGCGGCATGTTCCACGCCAACGAAGCCTGCAATGGCATGGGCACTCTGACCGTGGAGAACGGGCAGATGACCTTCCATGTCAGTCTGGCCTCCAAGAAGATCGTCAACCTGTACGTTGGCATGGCCGCCGATGCCGAGGCCAACAAGGCAGATTGGCTGCTGCCTACCACCGACACCGTCACCTACTCTGATGGCACCTCGGAGGAGGTCTACGGCTATGATATCCCCGTGGCCGCTGTGGACCAGGACTTCCAGCTGGCACTCCTCGGGACCAAGGGCAAGTGGTATGACCACACTGTGAGCATCCGCAATGCACAGCCCAAGACGGAAGAAGCCGCCGAGACCCCTGCGGACGGTGAATACAGCGTCAATGTGACCCTGGAGGGCGGCTCTGGCCGTGCCACCGTGGAAAGCCCTGCCGCCCTGACCGTGGCGGACGGCAAAATGACCGCTGTCATCCGGTGGAGCAGCCCCAATTATGATTACATGATCGTGGATGGTGAGAAGTATCTGCCCACCAACACCGAGGGCAACTCCACCTTTGAGATCCCTGTTTCTGCACTGGGCACCCCGCTGGCTGTCACTGCCGATACCGTAGCCATGAGCACCCCCCATGAGATCGAGTATACGCTGACCTTTGCGCTGAACTGATGAAACTGACGAGACAACAATTCCTGCGCGTTCTGCCTGCTACAGTACTGGCCCTGTCGGGTTGCGCCGCCTCCGAAACAGCGCCCGCCAGCACAGAAGAACTGGTCTTTGACCATGCCTGCCCGCTGGATTACGCCACGCAGTTTACTGCCGACTGCTATGAGGGCGGCTATACCATGCTGACCCTGACCGAATCGGGGGAGCAGTTCCTTGTGACCCCGGAGGATGCCGCTGCGGTGGAAGGCCTGCCCGAGAGCGTGACGGTGCTGCGTCAGCCCATCCGGAACATCTACCTTGTCTCCACCTCGGTGATGGATCTGTTCCTCGCGCTGGATGGGCTGGACAGTGTGACCCTTTCCGGTACCCAGGCGGAGGGCTGGTATCTGGATGAGGCCAGAGCCGCCATGGAGGACGGGCGCATTGCCTATGCGGGCAAGTACAGCGCCCCGGACTACGAAAAGATCCTTGCGGCCAACTGCGGCCTTGCCATCGAGAACACCATGATCTACCACACCCCGGAGGTCAAGGAGCAGCTGGAACGGTTCGGCATCCCGGTGCTGGTGGAGCGCTCCAGCTATGAGAGCGGCCCGCTGGCCCGGCTGGAATGGCTCAAGTTCTGGGGCATCCTGCTGGGGAAAGAGGAGCTGGCGGAACAGGAGTTCGCCCGGCAGGTGGAGCGCCTTGCACCGCTGGCCGGGCAGGCTTCCACCGGCAAGCGCTGTGCCTTTTTCTCCATCACAGCCAACAACCTTGCCAATGTGCGCAAGGGCGGCGACTATGTGGCCCAGATGATCGAGATGGCGGGCGGTGATTATGTTTTTGCGGACCTGACCGACAACGGCAACAACCTTTCCACCATGAACCTGCCGCTGGAGGATTTTTACGCCGGTGCAAAGGATGCGGATGTGCTCCTTTACAACAGCACCATTGAGGGTGTGGTGCATACCACGGAGGAACTGGTGGCAAAATGCCCCCTGCTGGCCGAGTTCAAGGCCGTACAGAGCGGCAGTGTCTGGTGCACCACCCAGAGCTTTTTCCAGCAGAGCACGGCGCTGGTCGATTTTGTGCTCGACCTGCACCGTGTCTTTACGGAGGATGACCCCGCCGACCTGCAATTTCTGAGGAAAGTAGAGTAACCTATGACCAGCAAAAAGCGCCTGATCCTTTCTTACGGCATCCTTGCCCTGCTGCTGGCGGTGCTGTTTGCCGCCAACCTGTTCTGGGGCAGTGTGTCCCTGACACCGGGGGCAGTGCTGGCGGCCCTGACCGGCCGCGGGCAGGACGCTCTGAGCGTGGGCATCATCACCCAGCTGCGCCTGCCCCGGGCCGTGATGGTGGTGCTGCTGGGGGCGGCGCTCTCGGCGGCTGGCTACCTGCTGCAGACCTTTTTTGCCAACCCCATTGCAGGCCCCTTTGTCATGGGCATTTCCAGCGGGGCCAAGCTGGCCGTGGCACTGGTCATGGTGGCTTTTCTGAACCAGGGCCTGCTCACCAGCTCCCTTACCCTGATCACAGCCGCCTTTGCGGGGGCCATGGCCTCCATGGCCTTTGTGCTGGCGGTCTCCCGGCGGGTGCAGCGGATGAGCATCCTTGTCATCTGCGGCGTAATGATCGGCTACATCTGTTCGGCCGTCACGGAGTTTGTGGTGGCCTTTGCCCAGGACAGCAACATCGTCAACCTCCACAACTGGTCTCAGGGCAGCTTTTCCGGCATGACCTGGGGCAATGTGCGGGCGGCGGCGCTGGTGGTGCTGCCCGCTCTGGCGGCGGCGTTCTGCCTTTCCAAGCCCATGGCCGCCTACCAGATGGGGGAGGCCTACGCCCGGAGCGTGGGCATCAATGTCAAAGCCTTTTCCCGGCTGCTGGTGCTGCTTTCCAGCCTGCTGGCCGCCTGTGTCACGGCCTTTGCGGGGCCCATCTCCTTTGTGGGCATTGCGGTGCCCCATCTGGTCAAGCAGCTGTTCGGCAGCGCAAGGCCGCTGGTGGTGCTGCCCGGGTGCTGCCTGGGCGGAGCGGCCTTCTGCCTGCTGTGCGACCTCATCGCCCGCAGTATGTTTGCCCCCACCGAGCTTTCGATCAGCGCCGTAACGGCAGTATTTGGCGCACCGGTGGTCATCTGGCTGCTGGTGCGCCGGGGTCAGGAGGGTGTGCGATGAAATACCGCTGTGAAACGAAAGAACTGGCCATCGGCTATGGCAGCGCGCCCCTTGCTTCCGGCATCACGCTGGGGGCGGTGCCGGGGCAGATCCTGGCCCTCATCGGGCCAAACGGCGCGGGCAAATCCACTCTGCTCAAAACGCTGGCGGGCCAGCTGGCCCCCCTGGGCGGGGCTGTCCTGCTGGATGGCCGCAGCCTGACCGATTACACCGGCCCGGCCCGGGCCCGGAAGCTGGCCCTGATGCTGCCCCATACCCGCCGCACCGAGCTGACTTCCTGCTTTGAGTTTGCCGCCGCCGGGCGCATCCCCTATACCGGGCGGCTGGGTATCCTGTCCGATACCGACCGGCAGGCCGTGCGGGACGCGCTGGAACTGGTGGGGGCTTCCCCTCTGGCGGGCCGGGATTTCAACTGCATCAGCGACGGCCAGCGCCAGCGCGTTCTGCTGGCCCGCGCCATCTGCCAGCAGCCCGGAGTTCTGCTGCTGGACGAGCCGACCTCTTTTCTGGATGTCAAGGGCAAGATCGAGCTGCTGACCATCCTGCAGAAACTGGCCCATGAGCAGGGGCTGGCCGTGATCGTCAGCCTGCACGAGCTGGACATGGCGCAGAAGATCGCGGATGCGGTGGTCTGCGTGTTCCCGCACAGCGTTTCGGGGGTGCTGACCCCAAAGGAGGCCTTTGCCCCGGAGAACATCCGGGCGCTGTACAGCCTGACCAAGGAGCAGTACGAGGCCGTGTTCGGCCCGGAAAAGCCTGCCGGGCCAAAGTTTGAACATTACGTCCGCAGTGGGCAGAAGCTGCTCCGCTGCGGGTACACCACCGGCACCTGCGCGGCGCTGGGTGCGGCGGGGGCCGCGCGTCTCCTGCTCACCGGCCATGCCCCGGAGAGCGTTGCCCTGCGCACGCCGAAGGGCATCGTGGTGGAGGTGGCACCGCTGTACTGCCGCCCCGCCGGAGCCGGTGCCGAATGCGCCATTGAGAAGGACGGCGGGGATGATGTGGATGTGACCACCGGCCTGCCCGTGATCGCCGCCGTAGAATTGCTGCCCAATACCACCGAGATCCGCATCTCCGGCGGCAAGGGCGTGGGCCGGGTGACCAAGGCCGGGCTGGACCAGCCGGTGGGGGAAGCTGCCATCAACCATGTGCCCCGGCAGATGATCGCCGAGGCCCTGCAAAGGGAAGCCGAGAGCGCCTGCTACACCGGCGGCTTTGCCGTGACCATCTCCATTGAGGGAGGGGAAGCTGTCTCTTATACACATCTCCGAGCCCACGAGACACTGAGCGATCTCG
>ENA-UALF01001151-UALF01001151.1-human-gut-metagenome-genome-assembly--contig:-NODE-1151-length-10670-cov-5.445502_pt1 | contig 10670 bp, 10 predicted proteins | sample MGYA00243698_ERZ654464 | MGnify/ENA primary metagenome ERZ654464 (study PRJEB26926, sample SAMN06164595) | human gut metagenome | biome: ENVO:00009003; feature: ENVO:2100002; material: ENVO:00002003...
GTCAACAGACATATCGCCCAAATTCCGCAGTTCTTTTTGGCAATTGTCCCCAAACGCAAAAAAGCCCCGGAGGGCTTTCCGGGGGAAGGAAAGCTCTCCGGGGAGAAAGGGTGAGGAATTTTTTTACTTTTTGCCCTTGATGCGGATGGAAATGCCAATGTAGCTCTGCTCGTTGTTGCTCTGAACCACAACGCCTATATTCGACCAGTCGCCGTTCTGGTTCACCGTGACACCAGTATTTGTGTCAACGTACTCCGAGATTTTCTTCAGCACAGCGTTCAGAAGAGTATCCTTATAATCATACCGGGCGGTGATGGTAATGACCCGGTCATTTCCCACCTTTTCCGAATGGAATTTGAACGCTGTCAAGTAGCCAGCAATCTTGAAATTCGCATCAAGATCCTTGCGATCATCGTTCAAGTGCCCTTCAGCCACTGCGCGGAGCTCTGTGTCATTGGTCACCTGGACGCCCTTCTCCTGACTGATTTTGGCCATCACTTTCTGCTCTTCGGTTTGACCACCGCCGCCACAGGCGGTGAACAGGAGCATGGTCAGCGCGCCTGCCAGAAGCAGGGCAACGATCTTTGACAATTTCTTCATAAGGTATCCCTCCAGTCTTGTTTTTTGTGGTTATGTTTCTTTTTTGGGGGGTGACCCCCTTTGTGTCACGGGGGTCTTTCTGCCCTGATTATATCCGACAGCAGTTGGTTTTGTCAATCGAGAAGATGCATAAAGTTTCCGAAACATTTTCGTTCAAAATCAACGAAACAGCGGATTTTTGTTGCAGTATTGAGATACACCGTCCTTATTTCGCAAAGGTTCTTTACCGTGCCGGAAAATCTTCTTCCGTCCGGAAGCTCCATGCTGTTCTTTTCCGGGGCACAGTCCTTCCCGGTTTGGACAGATGTTGTGTTCCGATCCATCCTTCAGAATTCTTTCAAAAAATTACGATTTTACACAATTCTACCATTTTTGCATGGTAAAATAAGGTCGTAGAAAAAACAAAGGATGTGGCTCAATATGCAACACTGTCCCGCCCGCGCGGCACAGCGGCTGGCGGCGGCAGTTCTGGCGCTGTGCCTTGTGCTGGCTCTGGCCGTTCCCCACGCACACGCAGCTGCCCTGCAGGAAACGCACGGCATCCGGATGCTGGACTTCAGCACCAGCCAGATCCTTTCCATCGGCAACCAGACCTCCGGCAAATGCAGCTGGTACGCCTTGCGCTATGCACGCACCATTCTGGATGGAAAAGTTTCCTCCGGCAGCGGCATGTGGTCAAACGGTGCGGTCTGGTCTGCGGGCGGCTACTACGGTTATTCCGGCAGCCTGTCCGAGTGCCTGCAGAAGCTTTACACCGAGCTTTCCGCCGGGAAGCCGGTGATCGTGCATCTGAAAAACACTGCGGTGAGCGGCGTAAAACGGCACACGAACCGCACCTCCAGCTATGAATACCACCTGACCAGTTCCGGCTGGAACAAGGTCAATTACCCGCACATCGCCACCAGCGCCGCCTATGGCCACTGGGTCTGTGTGGTGGGCATCCGCCCGGATGCAGACCCCGCGAACCTGAAGGAGAGCGATTTCTACGCGCTGGACCCGGCCCGTGTTTCCGCAAACGGCACTCTGGCTGTGACCCGGCTGCTGGACGGCACCATCTGGACAGACAATTCCCCGCTGAAAACAGCAGGCTGATAAATTTAGAAAGAGCAAAAAAGCTGACGCGAAAGCGTCAGCTTTTTTGTTTGCAGTTCAGATCAATACCCTTTTACCGAGAAGCCCCGCTCCCATGGGTCGGGCGGCAGATCCTTCTGGCGGATGCCGGTGATCTGGATATAATCGCTTTTCTGGATCATGGCGAACAGCCGCAGGAACTTTTCCGGGTCGCCCTGCACTTCCAGCGTCACGCTGCCGTCGTCCTCGTTCTCCACCCAGCCGGTCAGTTCCAGCGTCTGGGCCGCATAGCGGGCGCGGTAGCGGAAGCCCACCCCCTGCACCTGCCCTTCGATGGAATAGCGGCGGCGCACCGTTCCCTGCGGCAGAGCAGGCGGCGTGCGGTCTTTTTGCTTGAGAAAATCAAACATTTTTACAGCTCCTGATACGCGGTCATAAGGGCCGGGATGAACTGCTTTTTGCGGCTCACCACACCGGGCAGCGTAAAGCTGCCGTCCTCGGCGGGCTGGGTCTCAAAGCCGTCGGCCAGCACCTCGGAGGCATAGCGGCCATCGCTGATGACCACGCTTTCTTCCTTGGGCACGTCGGTGAGCAGCATGTAGATATCCTCCACGTTCTGCTTGTTGCGGGCCTCTTCCAGATAGGGCTGCAGCAGCGCTTCGGCGGCCTGCAGGTTCTTGCGGGTCATGTAGCTGCCCTGTGCCACGCCAAAGCGGATATCGCCGCACATGAACACCTTGAAGTCCTGCAGGAACACCTCCTCGGCGGTCTTGCCGTCCAGCTTTTCGCCTGCTTCGAACATCTCATTAGCAAACTCGTTGATGTCCACCCCTGCAATTTTGGCAAGGCGGCGGGCGCTGGCTTCATCCACGGGGGTGCAGGTGGGGCTGCGGAAGGCCAGCGTATCCGAAAGGATAGCCGCCAGCAGCAGGCCCGCGATCTGGGGCGGGATGTCCACACCGTTTTCATCGTACATCTGGGTGATGATGGTGGCGGTGCAGCCCACGGGCTGGTTGCGGAAGTAGACCGGGCCGCTGGTCTCCAGACTGCCGATGCGGTGGTGGTCGATGATCTCCAGGATCTCGGCCTGATCAAAGCCCTCCACGGCCTGGGTGGCCTCGTTGTGGTCCACCAGAATGATGCGCCGCTTGCGCAGGGCAATGACGTTGCGGCGGCTGACCATGCCGCAGTATTTGCCGTCCTCATCGAGGATGGGGAAATAGCGGTGGCGCACCTTTGCCATCACCCGCAGCACATCGGCCACGGGGGTGACGAGGGTGAATTTGAGGATATCGTCCCGGGTCATATAATAGGAGATGGGCGCGCACTGGCTGATGAGCTTGCCCGCCGCGTAGGTATCCACGGGGGTGGTCATAATGGCAACGCCGGTCTCATCGGCAATGCGCTGGATGGTGCGGCCCACCTTGGCCCCATTGCAGATGATGAGCAGGGAGGCTTCCTTTTCAATGGCGCAGAGCTGGCTTTCGTACCGGTTGCTCAGAATGACGATATCCCCCTTTTCCACGCTGCTTTCCAGCAGCTCGGGGGTGGCGGTGCCGATCTTGATGTGGCCGGTGGTGCAGACCGCATCGGCATTGCCCACCACCATGGTGCCGTTCAGCGTTTCAAGGATGTTCTTATAAGAGGTACGGCTCTTGGCCAGCACTGCGGTATCGAACACGTCCATGTTGGCGGTGGCAAGATCCTTCACGGTGATGATGCCCTCCAGCTCGTTGTCCGCGCTGGTGATGGACAGGGTGTCGATCTGCTGGTCGCGCATGATCTTCCATGCGCGGCGCAGGCTGGTGGAGCCCGGGATGCCCGGCATCTCGCGGTAATCCACGTCCCGGATCTTGGGGTTCACGTCGGTGCACATCCGGGGCGGCGTGACACCGAATTTTTTCAGGACGAACTCGGTCTCCTGATTCATTTTACCGGCACGGCGCGGCTCACAGACCAGCGTGCTGGTGCGGTTTTTGAGCTCCGCATAGGCAATGGCGGAGCAGATGGAATCGGTATCGGGGTTGCGGTGCCCGATGACCACGACCTTGTGTGCTTCTTTTGGCATAGGTTGTTCCCCTCTCTGGGTCAGATTCATTTACCTTCCGATCGGCCCCATGCCCCAAACCACCGGGCACGGCTGCCAGCTTCATTTTAACACAACCGGCCCCGGGGGTAAAGGCGGCAGATATCTTTTTCTTGACAGCACCCCAAAAATCGTCTATCCTTGACCTGAATTTTTTCTCTTTGGAGGTTCTCCCATGAAAAAGCTGTTCCACGCCCTTTCCCTCTGCCTGACACTGGCCCTGTGCGTGTCCGGCAGCACCGCCGCGCTGGCCGAGGCTCCCGCCGCCACGCCCGCCCCCCAGGATGAACGTGTCATCACCGATGTAAGCCCCCTTGAGGATCAGATCCGCAACATCGTCGGCTTTACCACCAGCACCGGCGGCCCCTACGATTTTGAACAGGCCGACCATAGATCTGCCGTGCAGGCCTACGGTGCAGAACCCGCCGAAGGTGCCGTGGCCCTGCTGCGCATCTACGCCCGGGCCGAGGACCGGGGCGATGCCTCCATCAATTCCAGCGGCCACTCCTTCCTCTCGGTGCGGAACGTTTCGGACCACGACATCGAGGTGGGCGGCCTGCGGATCGCGCCCGACACCGAGATGACCTTCAGCCCCCGCGGCAACCGCTGGGAGCACACCGGCATCTGGTACAATCTGGAGGGCTACTACAAGCGCTATCTGGCCGATTCCTACTACCAGAACATCTATACTGTCCAGACCTCGCTGGATCAGGGCCAGCTGGACGTGGTCAACCGCAACCTTGCCAAATCTGACCACTGGTCGGCCTACTTCAACTGCGCCGCCTTTACCGAGAGCATGTGGAACGCTGTCTGCGCCGACACCCTTTCCGCCGGGCAGCCCTACACCCCGGAGAACCTGCGGAACGACATTCTGGCCAAGTACGGCGATCTGGCCGCGTACAATCCCCAGATCCCCTACGACTACATTGTTTATTACGGCACCAGCCTGACCCCCAGCAAAGAGTTTGCCTGATTTTCAGATTTGTTGGATACAACATCTTGATTTTCACGTCATTCCGCGCTATCATGGGTGTGTTTGAATCCACGCGCCAAGGGAGGACACCATGACAGACGCATCGACCACATCAAGACCGCTGTTCAACCGTCAACAGCTCATCTCACTTTTCCTGCCGCTGGTGGCAGAGCAGGCCCTCAGCATCTCCATCGGTCTGGCGGACACCCTGATGGTCTCCTCGGTGGGCGAAGCCGCCGTTTCGGGCGTGAGCCTGGTGGACTCCTTCAACGTGCTGATGATCCAGCTGCTCAGCGCACTGGCCACCGGCGGCGCGGTGGTCGCCAGCCAGTACATCGGCCACCGGGAGCCCAAACGGGCCAAGGCCAGCGCCGCACAGATCATGTTCATTATGATCTCGCTCAGCGTGGTCACCGCCGTCATCGTGGCGGTGGGGCGGCACGCCATCCTGCGGGGCATCTTCGGCTCCATTGACGCGGATGTAATGCGCTACGCCGAGACCTATTTCCTGCTCTCGGCCCTGAGCTATCCTTTTATTGGCGTGTACAATGCCGGTGCGGCCCTGTTCCGCGCCCAGGGCAACAGCAAGATCAGTATGCTTTCCAGCCTGGTGATGAACGTGGTGAACATTGGCGGCAACGCCATCCTGATCTACAGGTTCGGCATGGGCGTGATGGGTGCGGCCACCGCCAGCCTCGTAAGCCGAATGATCGCCTGCTTCACCGTGATGTTCCTGCTGCAGAAGCCGGCCTGTGCGCTGCGCATCGACCACCTCACCGACCTGAAACCTGACCTCGACCTCATCAAGCGCATCCTGAAGGTCGGCATCCCTGCCGGCATCGAGAACGGCATGTTCCAGATCGGCAAGCTGTCGGTCTCCAGCCTGACCAGCACGCTGGGCACCGCCGCCATTGCCGCAAACGCCGTGGCAGGCAACATCTCCAGCTTCCTGAACGTGCCCGCCTCCGCCGTGGGCATCGGCGCACTGACCGTTGTGGGCCAGTGTCTGGGTGCCGGGGAAAAGGTGCAGGCCAAGCGCTATTCCCGCCTGCTGCTCCTGACCGCCTACGCCGGGGACTGGGTGATGAATCTTTCCGGCCTGTTCTTCCTGAACAAGCTGGCGCTCTCCTGGTTCAACCTCTCGCCGGAGGCCTACGGCATGGCACTGGAGCTGATGGTCTGGTTCAACGCTGTATCGCTGATCCTGTGGCCCTCCAGCTTCACCCTGCCCAACATCCTGCGCGCCGCCGGAGATGCCGCCTTTACCATGACGGTCAGCGTCATCTCCATGTGGGTGTTCCGGGTGGCCTTCTGCTACCTGATGGTGCTCAAGTTCCACTGCGGCCTGCTGTTCATCTGGATGGGCATGTTCCTGGATTGGGCCATGCGCTCGCTGTTCTTCTGCGTCCGCTTTGTCCGCGGCAGGTGGATGGAACAAAAGGTGATCTGAGTTTCCGTATATCCGGCCCTCTCCGCCATTGCAGTTTTGGCGGGGAGGGCCTTTTTTGTGCAGGAAACCCGCATCCTGTCTCGTATCAATAGGCAGAAGCTTCTCTCCCCTGCATCCGCTTCCCCAAAGCATACCAAATTCCGCGCGGATGTGTTCACGATTTTGTCAGCTTTTTGTCTTGTTTTCTTCGTCTTTGCGCGGTATAATCATACGCTGCAAAGAACTTTAGGCGGGGCTGCGGCCCCCATTCCAGAAAAGGAAGTGTGTTCCATGCGCAACTGGTTTTCCCGCCATCCCGTTTCGTTCATGGCGTTTTATCTCCTGTTTTACCTTTCGGCGTTCCATTGGCTCGAAGTCCATATTGCCGTGCCCGATGTTCTGGTGCACTGCCATCTGGACGACCTGATCCCCTTTTGCAAATATGCCATCGTGCCCTACTTTGCGTGGTTTTTGTGGATCCCGTTCACCCTGTTCTACCTGCTGTGGAAAGCGCCCCGGGCCGACTTCTGGCGGCTCTGCCTGCCCCTGTTTGCGGGCATGACCATTGCGCTGGCCTGCTATGTCATCCTGCCCACCGGGCTTGACCTGCGGCCCTACCGGGTATACGGCAGCGACCTCTTTGCTCAGGCCGTGCGGATGCTCTATGCCACCGACACGCCCCTCAACGTCTGCCCCTCCATCCATGTGTTCAACTCCGTCACCCTGATGATGGCCTATTACCGCAGCCGCATCTTTGAAACGCCGGGCCGCCGCTGGATGCGGCCCGCCTCCGCCGTGCTCTGCGTTTCCATCATTGCGTCCACGGTCCTGCTCAAGCAGCACAGCTGCATTGATGTATTGCTGGGCATCCTGCTGGCCATGGTTCTGGATACGGCCATGACCGCACTGGAACGCAGCGACGCAAGAGCCTTGCAGCGGCTGTGAATCTGTACGGAAAAACACCCATGCCGGCGCTGGCATGGGTGTTTTTGCATTTTGGGGCATTACGGAGCCGGAGCAGTGAACTCTTTCAGGTGCGCTGTATTCAGCTCTTCGGCATCTTTGGCCGCTGATGTATAGGAAATTTTCAGATATTTCAGGGCCGTATCGTTTGCCAGCAGTTTTTTGCAGGTTTCCGTATCAAACGTGATGTTGTTGGTCAGATCCAGCCAGATCAGCTGCGGCATCTGGGTCAGGGGAGTATAATCCATGTCTTTGTAGGTTTCCTGTGCACCCTGAGAGAGGGACATACTCAGATACTGCACACTGCTCTCCGCCAGCGGGGCAAAGCTGTCGATCTCCGGCCCTTGGCACAGCTGCAGAAAGCTCAGATTTTCCATCTGCTTCAGCGGTTCCAGCGAACCGATCCGGGTCACGTCCAGTCTCAGGACCCGCAAGTCAGCTCCGGCCAGCTGGGCCAGATCGACCTCACTGCCGGTGATCCACAGCATCTTCAGCGACTTCATCTGCGCCAGCGCCGAAAGGTCGGAGACATTGGAATCCGCCCGGATCCCGTCACTGCCATACTTCAGCTCTACCACGGAATCCAGCTTTGCAAAGGTCGGGAATGCGCTGCTCTCCACACTGGGCACACTCAAAAGCATCAGATTTTTGCACTCCTCCAGACCTGTCAGATCTGTAATGGGTGGGGCTCCCCTTCTATTATTGACCGACAATACCTGCAAGCTGTCAAAATGCCGCAGGTCTGCCAGAGAGGCCACCGGATCATACGTTCCCTCTACCCTGACCGCACAGGCTTCCAGCTGATCATTGCCATTAACGGTTTCCCCAATATCTTCCCCGTCCGGTGCATCTTTGACGAGGAGATCTTTCACGCCGGTTCCGGAATTTATCGTGACGCGCTGATAATCCCAGACATCGCTGTGATAGATATCCCCCTTCGGGCGGTCAAGCCATTTCCGGACGTGCTTTTCCATCACAGGGTCCTGCCACTCAATAACATAATCCTCCCCATGCTCGGCGTGGCTGGCCGGAACCGCAAGTGTCGTCTGCTGAACAAAAACATCCTGCATTTCCGAACGGAAAGGCCCCGGTCTCAGATTCAAAGAGCTTGCACATGCGCTGAGCAAAAGCATTGCACAGATCAACAAACTCGACGCTTTTAACATTTTACGCATAACAGGCTCCTTTCTGTTTTAGTCTATTTGCGTAACACTCTCGCTCTCATTATCATTCTTTTTACGAGATGTCTGATTGGGAACTTGAGACATCACTTCATTACTCGAATAGTCGCCATTTTCGCATACCACATATACCCATAAAGTTGTGTAATAATATGTGTATTCCGTCCATGTTCTTTCAATATTAAGTACGCCACCGCATTTCGGACACTCAGGGAAAAAAAGCGGCTGCACTCCTTCATCTTCTGGCTCAGCAGCAAATGCGCCAAGCGGCATCGCACACACAAGTGTCAATACCACCAATAGACCAGCTAACATCTTTTTCATTTTACTTCCTCCAATCTATACTGTGATTTTAACTATCTATATTCTACCATACACGATTTATTTTGTAAACAATAAACCACAACCTCTGCTCAAGCACAGCAAAGATTGTGGTTTTCTTTAAAACAGATTTTCCGGCAGGCAGATGTCCTGCTTTGGCACCTTGTCCCAGGAAAAGTCTGGGATCAGGCTTTCCGGGGTGCGGGGGGCCGGTTCGGGCTGAAGGCCATAGGCAAAGGCAAGCCTGCCCACGATCTCCTGCGCCGTATACTTTGCCCGCAGATTTTCCAGGCTCTGGTCACCGTCCCGTTTGGACAGGCGGCGGCCATCGGGAGCCAGCAGGAGCGGGCAATGGGCAAACTTTGGGGCGGGCAGGCCCAGCAGACGGTAAAGATAAAGCTGCCGGGCGGTGGAAGAGAGCAGGTCCGCGCCCCGCACCACCTCCGTGACCCCCATCCGGGCATCGTCCACCACCACAGCCAGCTGGTAGGCAAACACGCCATCGGCGCGGCGGAGGTAGAAATCCCCGCAGTCGCGGAGCAGGTTCTCGGTGTGGGGGCCCATACAGCCATCGGTGAAGGTGATGTCCTCGTCGGGCACCATGAGCCGGTAGGCCGGAGCCTTCTTTTTGCGCTTTTCAGCGATCTGCTCCGCCGTCAGCCCCCGGCAGGTGCCGGGATAGATCACATTGCCGTCGGAGGTGTGGGGTGCGCTGGCGGCATGGAGCTGGGCACGGGAACAGAAGCAGGGGTACACAAGGCCCTGTGCTTCCAGTTTGTTATAGCTCTCGGTGTAGATGGCGGCGCACTCGCTCTGGTAATAGGGGCCGTTGGGGCCGCCTCTGCTGCCGCCCTCGTCCCAGACAAGGCCCAGCCAGCGCAGATCCTCTTCCAGTGCGTCGGCATACTTGCGGGGGCAGCGCTCGGCATCCAGATCCTCAATGCGCAGAACGATGCGCCCGCCCTGACTTCTGGCGCTGAGCCAGGCCAGCAGGCTGCAGGCCAGATTGCCCAGATGCAGCCGCCCGCTGGGGCTGGGGGCAAAGCGCCCGGTCACAGCGCTCACAGGCCCAGCTTCCACTCGCCGTCCACAGGCTGGGAGATGGGCGTGTTATAGAACTCGGCCACGGCCTTTGCCATGTACTCGGCATCCTTGCAGCTGGCGGTCTCCATTGCGGAATGCATGGCCAGCTGTGCCAGACCGATATCCACCATGGGGATCAGGATCTGGTGGCCCAGCAGGTTGCCCAGCGTGGAGCCGCCGGGAACATCCGCGCGGTTTGCGGCCACCTGCACCGGCACACCGGCCTTTTTGCAGATCTCGGCAAAGGCAGCGCCGGTAAAGCCGCTGGTGGTGTAGGTCTGGCGGGCATTGTACTTCAGCAGCACACCGCCGCCCATGACCGCCACGTTGGCGGGATCGCTCTTTTCGGGGTGGTTGGGGTGGGTGGCGTGGCCATTGTCGGCGCTCAGCAGCAGGCTGTTGGTGCAGGCACGGATGCTCTGCTCCCGGGTCACGCCCAGCTTTTCCTCAATGCGGGCCAGCACATTGGCCATCAGGGTGCCCTGTGCGCCCTGACGGCTAGAGGAGCCCACCTCCTCGTTGTCGAACATGACCCACATATCACCCCGGCCTTCCTCCTCGCCGCGGCCCTGCAGGAAGCCCCACAGGGTGGTGTAGGCGCATTCCAGGTCATCGATGCGGCCGGACATGAAGTATTCGCCCTTCAGGCCCACGCGCTCGGCCTTTTCACGGGTGCAGAGCACCAGGTCAGCGTCCACGATGTCCTCAGCCTTGACCCCGGCCTCCTCAGCCAGAGCGTCCCGCAGGGTGGAGCCTGCCTCACCAAAGATGGGCTGCAGATCCACCTGAGGGTTGTACTTCATGCCGTTGTTCAGGTCATGGTTGAAGTGGATGCAGAGGTTGGGGATGACAGCCAGCGCCCGGTCGGGGTGGACCAGCAGGCTCCGGATGCCGTTCTCCGTGCGGACCAGAATGCGGCCCGCCACGCTCAGGGGACGGTCCAGCCACTGTCTCTTATACACA
>ENA-UALF01001153-UALF01001153.1-human-gut-metagenome-genome-assembly--contig:-NODE-1153-length-10649-cov-5.139419_pt1 | contig 10649 bp, 10 predicted proteins | sample MGYA00243698_ERZ654464 | MGnify/ENA primary metagenome ERZ654464 (study PRJEB26926, sample SAMN06164595) | human gut metagenome | biome: ENVO:00009003; feature: ENVO:2100002; material: ENVO:00002003...
CGAGATCGCTCAGTGTCTCGTGGGCTCGGAGATGTGTATAAGAGACAGGTCCGGCTCATCCGGCATGGCCGCAAAGGCCAGCACTGCCCCAGCGCTCTGCCATTGCGGCAGGCTGAACAGCGCCTGCGCCATGCCGCGGCCCACAGCCGCCATATCCAGTTCCGCGCGCCGGGCCTTGGCCCATGCGCGGGCTTCGCGTTTTGTCATTCTGCACACCACCTTCCGGGCTATCATACCATATCTGCCCTCCACTTAACAAGACGGAAAAGCCGTCCTGTTGTTACAGCAGCGACAAAATTTTTCCGCCATCTTGCCCGGCGCAGTGAAATAGAGTATAATATATCCTGTATCGCTATGTATTAGACTTATGAAATATAAAAAGGAGATTCCAAACCATGAGCAAGTTCAATTTCATCAAGACCGATATTCCTGACGTGCAGATCATCGAGCCGACTGTTTTTGGCGATGACCGCGGCTATTTTATGGAGACCTACCAGATCGACGAGTTCGCCGCAGCGGGCATCGACAAACCCTTCGTGCAGGATAACCAGAGCCGCTCCACCAAGGGCGTGCTGCGCGGCCTGCACTTCCAGACCAAGCACACCCAGGGCAAGCTCGTCCGCGTGACCCTGGGCGAGGTGTTCGACGTCGCCGTCGACTGCCGCCCCAACAGCAAGACCTTCGGCAAGTGGGTGGGCGCAACGCTGTCCGCCGACAACAAGAAGATGCTCTGGATCCCCGAGGGTTTCGCCCACGGCTTTGTCGTGCTGTCCGATGTGGCCGAGTTCTGCTACAAGTGCACCGACGTCTACGACCCCACCGCCGAGGGCGGCATTCCCTACGATGACCCGACGGTCAACGTGCAGTGGCCCGACTGCGGCTGCGAGCACAAAACCAGCGCCAAGGACAAGGAGCACACCCCGTTTGCCGCCCAGAAGTTCGAATATTTTGAGAAATATTGAGGGTAAACCGTGCAGAAACTGAAAGACACCTTCGCAGGCTTCTGGAAATACCGTTACCTGCTGCAAAACCTGATTTCCCGTGATTTCAAGTTGAAATACCGCCGCAGCGTGCTGGGCGTGGCGTGGAGCGTGCTGAACCCGCTGCTGACCTGTCTGGTCATGTGGGCCGTGTTCGGTGCGCTGTTCAACCAGCGCGGTCAGGGCATCGAGGACTTCCCGCTGTTCCTTATCATCGGCCAGCTGATGTTCAACTTCTTCCGCGAGAGCACGACCATGGCCATGGAGAGCGTGCTGAAGAACGGCCCGCTGCTGCGCAAGGTCTATATTCCCAAATACATCTTCCCGCTGGAAAAGTGCTGCTTTGCGCTCGTCAACTTCTTTTTCAGTCTCGTGGCACTGTTTATCGTCGCGCTGCTGACCTGGTCGCACATCTCGATCGGGACTGTGCTGCTGGCCATTTATCCCCTTGTGATGCTGTTTATTTTCAGTCTGGGCATCGGGCTGATTTTGTCCACGCTCTACGTTTTTGTGCGTGACATCATGCATATCTGGGAGGTCTTTTGCACACTGCTTGTCTACGGCAGCGCCATCTTCTACGACCCGCGCCAGATGGAAAGCTGGATGCAGTACGTCATCAACCTGAACCCCATCTACTGGTACATCACCGCCGTGCGTTCCTGCGTCATGTGGGGCGAGGGGCTGACCCCCAACATGGTGCTGATTCCGTTCCTCTGCGCCGCGCTGAGCCTGGGCCTCGGCATCTGGGTGTTCAAAAAGAATCAGGACAAGTTCGTCCTGTACATGTAAGGGGGCATCGAAATGGCAGAGCAGAAACCCATCATCTCCATCGACCATGTTTCGATGCGCTTCAACCTCTCCAAGGAAAAGCACGAAAGCCTGAAAGAGTACTTTGTCGCGCTGCTGCACGGCGGTGTGCGATTTGACGAGTTCTTCGCGCTGGACGATGTATCGTTTGATATTATGCCCGGCGATTTCTACGGCCTCATCGGCCTGAACGGCAGCGGCAAGTCTACGCTGCTGAAAGTGATTTCCGGCGTCTACAAGCCCAGCGCCGGCAAGGTCACAGTCAACGGTACGATTGCGCCGCTGATCGAATTGGGCGCAGGCTTTGACATGGACCTGACCGCACGGGAAAACATTTATTTAAACGGCACCGTGCTGGGCTACACGCCCAAGTACATCGACTCAAAGTTCGACGACATCGTCGAATTCAGCGAATTGCAGGATTTTCTCGACGTGCCGCTGAAAAAGTACTCCTCCGGCATGGTCGCGCGTCTGGCGTTCGCCGTGGCAACGATAACGAAGCCCGACATCCTGATTGCCGACGAGATCCTTTCCGTCGGTGACTTCCTGTTTCAGGAGAAGTGTGAAAAGCGCATGGCCGAGCTGCTGTCCGGCGGCACGACGGTCATTCTGGTCAGCCACTCCATTGACCAGATCGAGCGTATGTGCAACAAGGTAGCCTGGCTCGACCACGGCCATCTGCGCCGCATCGGCGCGACGAAGGAAATTACCGCCGAGTACCGAAGGTTCGAGAAAAAGGACGCCATGCCGGCCAAAGTCACCGAGGAATAAGCTATGTCCGAGAACACAAAACCGAACAACGAGCGCCCTGCCGACCTGGCCGTACAGGACAGCGTCGGCGGCATGGCGCGGCGGCTTTTGAACCCCGCCCACCTGCGGGACCTCGCGGGGCGCAGCGTCAAGACCCTGCGGGAGCAGGGGGCCGAGCAGCTCTGGCGCGATGTGAAATTCCGCGTCGGGCTGGCGATGCACCACGACGACTGGCGGCACCGCGCCGACATTCCGCTGCGCCGGGAGCTGAAGGCCCAGCGTGCCGCGCACCTGCAGGGGCCGAAGATCAGCATCATCGTGCCGCTGTACAACACGCCCGCCAAGCTGTTTGACGAGATGCTGCAAAGCGTCGTCAGGCAGACCTACACAAACTGGGAATTGGTGCTGGTGGACGCATCCGACGCCGACAAGCGGCTGGAGCGCCGTCTGCCTAAGGCTGTGCCCGGCACGATTGTGTATGAGCCGATTGAAAACGGCGGCATTGCCCTCAACACGACCCGCGGATTTGCGCTGGCGCACGGCGAGTACATCACACTGCTGGACCACGACGACGTGCTCTACCCGAACGCGCTGTTCGAGGTTGTGCAGACGATACAAAACACCGGAGCGGATTTTGTCTATAGTGATGAAATCGTTCTCTCCGCCGATTTGAAGGAGCTGGGCGGCTACCACTTCAAGCCCGACTTTGCGCCCGACTACCTGCGCGGGGTCAACTTTATCACGCATCTGGCGGTGTTCAGTCGTCCGCTGCTGGACGCGGCGGGCGCGTATGAGTCGAGGGAGTTTGACGGTGCGCAGGACCATGATTTGATCCTGCGCCTGACAGAAAAAGCACAGCGCATCGAGCATATCAAGAAGGTGCTCTACATCTGGCGTGCCGCGGCCGGCTCTACCGCCGCGGGCATGGAGGCCAAGCCCTACGCCGTCGCGGCGGGGGAGCGCGCCATCGACGCGCAGCTCAAGCGTCTCGGTCTGCCGGGCCACGCCATGGCCGTGCCCGACGCGCCCGGCGCATTTCAGGTGCGGTACGAGCTGACCGGCCACCCGAAGATCAGCGTACTGATCCCCAGTAAAGACCACATTGACGACCTGGACCGCTGCCTGACGAGCCTGTACAAAAACGCAGGCTACGACAATTTTGAGGTCATCGTCATTGAGAACAACTCCACCGACCCGGCGACGTTTGCCTATTACGAGACACTGCCCAGCCGCTTTGCCGACTGCCGCGTCGTCTACTACAAGGGCGTGTTCAACTTCTCGGCCATCAACAACTTCGGCGCGACGTTTGCCGAGGGCGAGCACCTGCTGCTGCTCAACAACGACATTGAGGTGTTGTCCCACGACTTTCTGCGGGAATTGCTCAGCTACAGCCAGCGCCCCGACGTGGGTGCGGTGGGCGCGAAGCTCTACTACCCCGACGACACGATCCAGCACGCGGGCGTGCTGATGGGCATCAACGGCAGCGCGGGCCACAGCCACAAGAGCTACCCCCGCACCGCTGTGGGGGACATGTACCGCTTGGTCACGACGCAGAATTATATGGCCGTGACGGGTGCCTGCCTGATGACAAAGGCGTCGCTCTACCGCGCATTTGGCGGGCTGGACGAGGAAAAGTTTGCCGTCGCCTACAACGATGTGGATTATTGCTTAAAGCTGTGGCAGAAGGGGCTGTTGAACGTTTACACCCCGCGCGCCGAGGCCTATCACTATGAGAGCAAGAGCCGCGGCCTGGATACCTTAAGCGAGAACGCCAAGCGGTATGAGCGCGAAAAGGCGAATTTCTACGCGAAATATCAGCAGTATATCGACAATTACGACCCCTATTACAACCCCCATTTCAACAATCTGTTTGAGAATTTCGGGTTGAAGTGATGGAAACCGTATTACCGAAGCGCAAGTCTCACCATTTGCAGGGTTACGATTACAGCCAAAACGGCGCCTATTTTATCACAATATGCACGCACCAACGCAGAATGTTGTTTGGCCCGAACCGGGCTCCCGTAGGGGCGGATTCCATATCCGCCCGCATGGCGGCGCGCGTTTTCCGGGAGATCATCGGCCAATATCCGGCGGTCCAGTGCCGTTATTTTGTGGTGATGCCCAATCATTTTCACGCGTTGGTCGAGATTGAACGGGCACGGGCGGATATGGAATCCGCCCCTACGATTATCAGCATCGTGCAGGCGTTTAAACGGTATTCTACCGTCGAGTACATCCGTCTTGTCAAGCGCGGGCAAGCCGCACCGTTCGATAAGCACCTTTGGCAGCGTTCCTTTCATGACCACGTCATCCGCAATGAAACCGATTACCGCATGATTGCGGAATACATTCAATCCAACCCCCAACTTTGGCACAAAGACTGCTTTTATGAGGAGCCATCCCATGAGCCTTGAAACGAAACGCATCAAAGAACTGTTCGGCTATGCGCGGACGCTGACGAAAGAACAGGGCGTCGGCGTCATGGCCGGGCGGGCCGTCGGCTTTTTTAAGCGGAGGTTCTTCGGCAAAAAAGCGCGGTATCTGCCGTCGAAGCAGACGCTGGAGGCCCAGCGTGCCGACGCAGCCGCCCGCGCCGACGGCTGGCCGACCATCAGCATTCTAACGCCGCTGTACAACACACCGCCGCAGTTTTTGCAGCAATTTTTGGACAGCGTGCAGGCCCAGACCGCGCCGAACTGGCAGCTGGTTCTGGTGGATGCCAGCGACGGCGCCCACCCCGACGTGGGCGAGACCGTCCGCACCCGCGCCGCGCAGGACAAGCGCATCGTCTACGCCAAAATCGAGAACAAGGGCATTGCCGCCAATACGAACGAGGCCGCGAAGCTCGCAACGGGTGAGTATCTGGCCCTTGCCGACCACGACGACATGCTCGCGCCTCATGCCGTCTATTGCATGAGCAAAGCGCTGGCCGAGAGCGGCGCGGCGTTTGCCTACAGCGACGAGGCCCTGTTTGAGAAAACGCCCGAGCACCCGCGCGTCGGCCACTTCAAGCCCGACTATGCGCCCGAGTACCTGATGGCCGTCAACTACATCTGCCATCTGGCCGTGTTCAAAAAATCGCTGTTCGACGCCGTCGGCGGTGAGCGCCCGGCCTGTGACGGTGCGCAGGATCACGACTTATTCCTGCGTCTCATCGACGAAATGCAGCGCCGTGACCCCACAGCCAAGCCGCTGCACATCCCGCAGGTGCTGTATTACTGGCGCGTGCACGCGGCGTCCACCAGCGGCGGCACGGCGGCCAAGCCCTATGTGGAAAAGGCTGCGCAAAAGGCCGTGGCCGACCATCTGGCCGACACAGGGCGGCAGGGCAGGGTGGAGCCGGGCAAATTCCCGGGCACCTGCCATGTGGTGTGGAACCTGCCAGACCCGGAGCCTGTCTCTTATATTTTGATTCCCAGCAAGGACCACACCGACGATTTGGAAAAATGCCTGCACAGCATCTACGCCAAAACGACCTACGAGAATTTCGAGGTCATCGTCATTGAGAACAATTCCACCGACCCGGCCACAGCGGCCTACTACAAAAAACTGCCGGAGCGGTATGACCGCGCGCGGGTCGTGACTTACAAGGGCTGCTTCAACTTCAGCCGCATCAACAATTTTGGCCGCAGGTACGCGGCGGGCAAGTACCTGCTGCTGCTCAACAATGACGTCGAGGTCATCAACGGCGACTGGCTCACCCAGATGGTGGGCGAGTGCAGCCAGCCCGGCGTCGGCCTCTGCGGGGCAATGCTCTACTATCCCGACGACACGATCCAGCACGCCGGCATCATCACGGGGCTGGGCGGCTACGCCGGGCACAGCCACAAGTACCACAAGCGCGGCGGCAGCGGGTATATGTTCCGGCTGGCCACGGTGCAGGATTTCTCCGCCGTGACAGCGGCCTGCCTGCTGGTGCGCACCGCCGTTTACGACGAGCTGCACGGCCTGGATGAGGAGTTCACGGTTGCCTACAACGATGTGGACTTCTGCCTGCGTGTGCGCGACGCGGGCTGGCGCATTGTCTGGACGCCCTACGCCGAGCTCTACCACTACGAAAGCAAGTCCCGCGGCTCCGACGAGAACGATCCTGCCAAAAAAGCACGCTTTGACGCCGAGCATGAACGTCTCTACGCCGTGCACGGGCGGGAGAATATTCTGCACGACCCCTATTACAGCCCGTCGCTGTCGCTGGATTACGAGGATTTCCGCGAGAGCGGGGATTTGCGGAATCTGAAATGAGTTGATTGCCTTCCCCCGTGGGGGAAGGTGCCCGAGGCCCCGACCATGGGCGGATGAGGGGCGGGTTTGCCCTATTGCCCGTCAGTGGGAAATTCCCGGTAAGTTTGCCCCTCAGCAGTCAGCGGGCGGGGCCGCTGACTGCTTCCCCTCTGGGGAAGCCATACTGACAAAAAATGCACGCCGTAAATTTCACGGCGTGCGTTTTTATTATTCTTTTTTGTCCGGCGGGAACTCACCCTGCTTTTCGGCTTCCAGGCGGCTCAGGCGGGCTTCGAGCTCGGAGATACGCTGGTTGACAATATCCGGCAGATCCTGCTGGTCCAGATCGTCCGCCGGGCAGCACTTGATATTGCCGACGCGGACGATCTCCGCGGGTACACCGACGGCAGTGGCGTTGGCGGGCAGGTTCTTCAGCACAACGCTGCCCGCGCCGACGCGGACGTTATCACCGATGTAGACCGGGCCCAGCACCTTCGCGCCCGCGCCGATCAGCACATTGTCGCCCAGCGTCGGATGGCGCTTGCCGGTGTCCTTGCCGGTACCGCCCAGGGTGACGCCGTGGTAGATCGTGCAGTTGTCACCGATCTCCGTCGTCTCACCAAAGACGATGCCCATACCGTGGTCGATAAAGAGCTTGCGCCCGATCTTGGCGCCGGGGTGGATCTCGATGCCGGTCAGGTGGCGCGCCAGCTGGCTGACAAAACGGGCCAGGAAGAAACACCGGTGGTTGTACAGAAAATGTGCGATCTTGTGCGTGACCAGCACATGAAAGCCGGGGTACAGGATGATGACCTCCGCCACATTGCGCGCGGCGGGGTCCTTATCACGGATATTTTTTGCATCTTCCCAAAGGCCCATAGTTCGTTCCTCTTCCTATTTACCATACTTATTATAAATATACCACAAAGCCGGACAAAGTGCAATGCTGTACGCGCCGCGCGCGGATTTTTGCGGATTTTGTCAAATCCTCCAAAAGTCAGCGCAAAAATCTATAAAATCCTTACTTTTGCAAAAAGCCCGTTTGCATTGACACCGCCGTCCCTGCATGGTACAATAAGTAAAACGTAGGTAAAGTCATAGGAAGGAGTGTGCCGGGATGATGCGTTTTATTTCTGTCTTTAAAAATCACGGCACAGTGTTCTTTCCCGTCGCCGCTTTGTGTATGACTTTTTGACTTTTCCCTTTTTGGGAAAAGTTTTTTTTTGCCCATGCGCGACTTAGAGGCGCATGGGCAAAAAAACAACCGCGTACAGCGGTTGTTCCGCAATTTACGTCCGCGAACGCGGACAATGAATTTGGTAGAAACTATAGGGAGGTTCCCACCATGCTGATCCGCAACGCAAAGGACAGCGCGGGCAAGGCCATTGAGGTCTGGCTGCGCGACGGAAAAATTGCCGCTGTCGGTCTGGGGCTGCTTGTCCCGGAAGGGGAGGAGGTGCTCGACGCGAAGGGCCGCACGGTCCTGCCCGCCTTCATCGACACCCACTGCCACTGGCGCACCCCCGGCTTTGAGTACAAGGAGGACATCTCCACCGGCTCCGCCGCGGCTGCCGCGGGCGGGTACACCTTCGTCAACCTGATGCCCAACACGAAGCCGGTCTGCTCCAGTGCCGAGATCGCCCACGCCGTCGAGGCTGAGGCCGCCCGCGTCGGCCTGTGCGACGCAAACCAGACCGTCTCCATCACGAAGGACTTCGACGGCAAAACGCTGGATCATCTGCTGACCCTGCCCGAGGACATCAAGTTCATCACTGAGGACGGCAACGGCGTCATGAACAACGCCGTCATGGCCCGCGCGTTCGCGATTGCCACCGAGCGCGGCCTGACCATTATGTCCCACGCCGAGGACCGCGAGATCAGCCCCTGGGACTACCGCCTGGCCGAGAACATCGAGACCGTGCGCAACTGCCATCTGGCCGAGTACTACGGCACCCGGCTGCACATGTGCCACGTCTCCACCAGGGAATCCGTCGATGCCGTCCGCATGAGCCGGATGCGCGGTGCGCGGGTCAGCTGCGAGGTTACGCCGCACCACCTGTGGTTTGACGACAGCCGCCTGACCTACCGCGTCAACCCGCCCATCCGCAAGGCGGACGACGTGACCGCGCTGATCGACGCCATCAAGGACGGCACCGTGACCTGCATCGGCACCGACCACGCCCCCCACACCGCCGAGGAGAAGGAGAAGGGCGCTGCCGGTATGGTGGGTCTGGAAACGGCCTTCGGCGTCTGCTACACCAAGCTCTGCCGTGAGCAGCGTCTGCCGCTGGAAATGCTCAGCTTCCTGATGAGCGCCGGTCCCGCCGCTGTGCTGGGCCTGGCCGACCGCAAGGGCATGCTGGAGCCGGGCTACGACGCCGACATCGTGCTGGTGGACCTTGACCACATGTACGAGGTCCACGCCGACGAGCTGCACAGCAAGAGCAAGAACTGCCCCTACGACGGCGCACTGCTGTACGGAAAAGTGGTAACCACGATCAAAGGCGGGAAGGTTACGTTCCAGATTGAAGAATAACACCCCTTCACGCACAAAACACCCGTAGGGGCACATTCTATATGCGCCCGTGCAGGCTGCCGCTGGCACAGTCCTGCGGGCGGATAGGGAATCTGCCCCTACGATTCCCAACATTATATATTAGAGCCGCAATTTATATACATCAAACGGAGGAATCAGCATGCTTACCAACATGGACAAGCTCTACGAGAGCGTCGCAGCAAACGGCCCGGTCTGCGTGGGCCTGGACACCGAGATCAGCTACCTGCCCACCACCGACACCGCCAAGACGGCGGGGGAGAACGTCGTCGCGTTCAACCGTGCGCTGATCGACGCCACAAAGGGCGTCGCGGGCTGCTACAAGGTGCAGATCGCCTATTATGAGTCCCTGGGCCTGGACGGCATGCGCGCCTACGCCGAAACGCTGAAGCAGGCCCGCGCCACCGGTCTGCCCGTCATTGCCGACATCAAGCGCGGCGACATTGTCAAGACCGCCGAAATGTACGCTAAGGCGCACTTTACCGGTGATTTCGAGGCCGACATCATCACGCTGGCCCCCTACATGGGCCTTGACTCCATCAGCCCGTATCTGCCGTACTGCGCCGAGCAGGGCAAGGGCGTGTTCGTGCTCTGCCGCACCTCCAACCCCGGCGCGAAGGACTTTGAGTACAAAAAGCTCGACGATGGCCGCCATGTGTACGACCTCGTCGGCGACAGCCTGACCGCCCTTGGCAAGGACTACATGGGCGAGCACGGCTATTCCAGCATCGGCCTGGTCATCGGCGGCACCCACACCGAGGAGGCCACCGCCATCCGCGCGGCCTACAAGGACACCTTCTTCCTGATCCCCGGCTACGGCGCACAGGGCGGCAAGGCGGCGGACATCGCGCAGTACCTGACCAAGGGCAACGGCGGCGTTGTCAACTCCAGCCGCGGCATCCTGCTGGCTTACAAGAAGCAGCCCGGCGTTGCCTTTGACGAGGCTGCCTACAACGAGTGCGTGCGTATGCGGGAGGATATTCAGGGTGAATGCAACAAGCTGTAATCTGACGGTCCTGCGTCAGGAAACCGTCGCAGAGGATATTATGCGCCTTACGGTTCAGTGGCAGGACCGCAGCCGCGAGCCCCACGCCGGGCAGTTTTACATGCTGCGCGCCTGGGCCGCGGACGCCACGCCGATTCTTTCCCGCCCCATCAGCGTTGACGACTTTGACAACCAGACCGGCGCACTGACCTTCCTGTATCAGGTCAAGGGCGAGGGCACCCACAAGCTGGCCGCGCTGAAAAAGGACGACACGCTGACCGTGACCGGCCCCTGCGGCAACGGCTTTGACACTGCCGCACTGGCCGGGCAGTACAAGCGCATTGCCGTGGTC
>ENA-UALF01001155-UALF01001155.1-human-gut-metagenome-genome-assembly--contig:-NODE-1155-length-10626-cov-12.994513_pt1 | contig 10626 bp, 10 predicted proteins | sample MGYA00243698_ERZ654464 | MGnify/ENA primary metagenome ERZ654464 (study PRJEB26926, sample SAMN06164595) | human gut metagenome | biome: ENVO:00009003; feature: ENVO:2100002; material: ENVO:00002003...
GTCTCGTGGGCTCGGAGATGTGTATAAGAGACAGTAATTATAGAAAATATGAATTAGAAAGGGTTGAACTTTATGGCAAATAAATATGCCGGTACACAGACAGAGAAAAATTTACTTGAGGCTTTTTCAGGTGAATCACAGGCAAGAAATAAATATACTTACTTTGCATCAAAGGCTAAGAAAGACGGATTTGAGCAGATAGCTTCATTATTTCTGAAAACAGCAGATAATGAAAAAGAACATGCAAAGATGTGGTTTAAAGAATTGAACGGTATTGGCAGTACAGCAGATAATCTTGCCGCAGCTGCAGAGGGCGAAAATTACGAGTGGACTGATATGTACGAAGGTTTTGCAAAGACAGCGGAGGAAGAGGGATTTCCTGAACTCGCAAAGAAATTCCGTATGGTCGGTGCTATTGAAAAAGCACACGAAGAGCGTTACCGTGCATTACTCCATAATGTTGAAATGCAGGAAGTGTTTGCAAAGAGTGAAGTTAAGGTATGGGAATGTCGTAACTGCGGTCATATTGTAGTAGGAGAGAAAGCTCCGCAGGTTTGCCCTGTGTGCGCTCACCCACAGTCATACTTTGAAATTCACGAAGAAAATTATTGATTATTGACAGAGTTTACTGTATAATAATTTAAATTCAAAAGATTTTAAATATAGTTTAGCAAACTGTTTTGCCAAGTAACTATAAAAGTATTTTGTTAAACCGTAATTAATAAAGAAAATAGAACAATATAAAAACAGCAGTCTATATCGTAAAGTAATAATGACTGCTGTTTATTTTATCAGTTATTTGTTTTATCGGCTAAAATTCCCGATAGCTTTTTTAATGCCATAAAACTCTCTTCGCTTATATCGTGCTCGATTTTACATGAATCTTCATAAGCTGTTTCTTCGCTTACACCGAGAGAAATTAAAAGTTCGGCTATATAATTATGCTTTTCAAGAATTTTCTGCGCAATATTCATTCCGCTTTCGGTAAGGGTGATATAACCCTCGCTGTCCATAAGAATGTAATCGTTTTCTCTTAGCTTTTTCATGGCAACGCTTACGCTTGGCTTTGAAAAACCGAGAAGATTTACTATGTCGATAGAACGAACGCATCCTCTTTTTTGTTTAATTAAAAGTATAGCCTCGAGGTAATCTTCGGCTGACTTGTGGACTGATAATGACAATAAAAACACTCCTTGAACAATGATAATATTAATCTTCAATCCCTTAATACATAAAATTAATAAAATATTACAAAAAGATTATATAACTATTTCTATTTATTGTATCATATTTTTATTAAAAAGTAAAGTTATTAAATCTTATTATTAAATATTTTTAAGTATAAAAATTCACTTGATATTTTTGGTGATTTAGCGTAAAATGTAAGGCAAAGGCCAGTATATAAATTTATTTGTAATATAAAATGAAAGGACGATTTTTATGTCACAAAATCCTGTAGTTACTATTGAGATGGAGAACGGCTCTGTTATTAAAGCCGAGCTTTATCCCGAAATTGCGCCAAATACAGTTAATAATTTTCTTAGCCTTGTAAATAATGGCTATTATGACGGACTTACTTTTCACAGAGTTATTTACGGTTTTATGATTCAGGGCGGTTGTCCTGATGGAACAGGTATGGGTGGCCCCGGTTACTCAATTAAAGGCGAATTTGCTGTTAACGGCTTTGAAAATAACCTCAAGCACACAGAGGGCGTACTTTCTATGGCTCGTTCAATGATGCCTGACTCTGCAGGTTCACAGTTCTTTATTATGCATAAAAATGCTCCTCATCTTGACGGACAGTATGCAGCATTCGGTAAAGTAATTGAGGGTATGGATGTTGTAAACCGGATTGCCGAGTGCGATACTGACTTTGCAGATAAACCTCTTGACGCACAGGTTATGAAAAAGGTGACAGCCGAAACATTCGGTGTTGAGTATCCTGAACCTGAAAAGTGCTGACGAATATACATTATACATAGAAAGGAAATCACTATGAATGTTTTGCTGACCGGTGGCGCAGGCTACATTGGTACACATACTTGTATTGAACTTATAAATGCAGGCCATACTGTAGTAGTTGCGGATAATTTTTCAAACAGTTCTCCAAAAGCTATTGAGAGGGTAGAGGAGATTACAGGCAAAAAAATTCCGCTTTACAACATTGATGTTTGCGATGTTGAGGCTTTGGACAAACTTTTTGCCGAAAATAAAATTGATGCAGTAATTCACTTTGCAGGTCTTAAGGCAGTAGGCGAGAGCTGCGAAATTCCTGTAGCTTACTACAGAAACAATCTTGATTCAACGCTTGCTTTGCTTGAGGTTATGAAGAAATATTCAGTAGCAAACTTTGTATTCAGCTCATCCGCTACTGTATATGGTATTCCAAAGAGTGTTCCGCTTGTTGAAACAATGCCTACAGGCTGTACAAACCCTTACGGTTGGACAAAGCTTATGAATGAGCAGATTCTTACAGACGCAGCAAAGGCTGACAGCAACCTTTCCGTAGTTCTTTTAAGATATTTCAATCCGATCGGTGCTCACGAAAGCGGTAGAATCGGCGAAAATCCTAACGGTATTCCAAACAACCTTATGCCTTATATTACACAGGTTGCTGCAGGCAGACTTAAAAGACTCGGTGTGTTTGGTAATGACTATCCTACACATGACGGCACAGGCGTAAGAGATTATATCCATGTTGTGGATCTTGCAAAAGGTCATGTAAAAGCTATTGATTATGCCGAACAGCACAAGGGCACAGAGATATTTAACCTTGGCACAGGTACAGGCTACAGCGTACTTGATATTGTTAAGGCATTCAGCAAGGTTAATAATATTGAAATTCCTTATGATATAAAGCCGAGAAGAGCGGGCGATATAGCAGAATGTTACGCCGATCCGACAAAAGCATATGAAATTCTCGGTTGGAAAGCCGAAAAAAATCTTGAAGATATGTGCCGTGACTCTTGGAACTGGCAATCTCATAATATTAATGGTTACGAATGACCGAAAAAACAATCTTGTTTTTGTGCAATTAGCCAAAATAACAAAAATTTATAAAAATAACTCTCCAAAGTGTCAAAATCATTTGACTTTTGGGGAGTTTCTATTATATAATAGAATAGCTTATAGAAGCATTATTATTAAAGGAGGAAAAAGAAAATGTTCAAAAAAGCATTAAGCCTTGTTGTCTCTCTGATGCTTATGGTAACTTCATTGTCATTTGCAGCAATTTCAGTTTCTGCTGCAGATACAACATATGTAGTTGCCGGCGCAGAAGAACTTTGCGGCGTTTTATGGAAGGGCAGCCCAGAAGAAGCTCCTGCAAATGTTATGACAGACAATGGCGACGGTACTTACACAAAAGTATTTACCAATGTTCAGCCGGCATCAGGTCTTACACTTAAGGTTGTAGAAAATGGTGCTGACGGTTCACAGAACTGGATTGGCGACGCAACAGGCAATAACATTACATTTAATGTAACTGCTGCAAGTGATGTAACAGTAAAATTTGATTCTTCTACTAAAGAAATCACTGTTACAGGCGACGGCGTTCAGTTTGTAACAAATCTCGATATCAAGAGCATCAATGCTGTTGGTAACGGCGACCCTGAAGATGCAGCTTGGTTAAACGGTGCAGCTTGGGATCCTGCAGCTAACCCTATGACAGAAGTTTCAGAAAAAGTTTATGAGATTACATTCAAGAATGTAACTAAGTTCGACAACTATCAGGTTAAGTTTGCCGCTAACGGCGGATGGACTGACAGTTGGGGCAGTGCAGCGGAAAACTTCACACCTGAATCAGGCGTAGAGTTTGACGCAGCATATAACGGAGAGAACCTTACCGTTAATGTTCCTTATGAATTTGCTGATGTAACACTCAAGCTCGACCTTACAAACTTCGACTATGCTACAAAGGCCGGTGCTAAGGCAACCGTTACAGTAACTGAAGTGTCAACTCCTGCTGAAACAACAGAAGTTGCTACAACAGAAGCAACAACTGCTCCTGCTACACAGGCAACAGCTGCTCCGGAGAAAGCACCTCTTACAGTAAATGCAACATCTAATGTATTCTCAACAGCAAAAGCAGAATACAACAGCAAAACAAATCAGGTAACAGTATGCTACTATCTTGGTACAAATTGTGACCTTGTAAACCTCGAATGGTACTTCACATATGACAGTAACATATTTAAGGTAGACAACAAGAACAACCTTGATTCTACAGGTAAGAAACTTGGTATTATGCCACAGATTACAAGCAGTTCTGTAATCAACACAAGTATCCCCGGCAAGGTAAACGCCAACTCTTCTGACCTTGGCCTTTACACAATTGATGCAAAGGTTCCGTTTATTAAGATTGTTTTAGATGTAAAGGGTAATCCTGAAAATGTTGAAACAAATGTAAACCTTAATGTAAGAGTTCTTACAAAGGGCGAAATGGACTTTAATACAATGAGAGTTGATCCTGATACAATGGTATCATTCGTACTGGAGTATAAAATAGTAGATCCTTCATATATTGTTTCTGCTGAAACAAAACTCACAGAGTCAACATTTGTTCCATCGACAGAGTCAACAGAAGCTACTGAAACAACAGTTCCGGAAACAACAGTTCCAGAAACAACAGTTCCTGAAACAACAGTTGAAGAAACAACAGTTCCAGAAACAACAGTTGAGGAAACAACAGTTCCTGAAACAACAGTTCCTGAAACTACAGAAGAAGTTCCTGTTGGTACTCTTACAGTAAATGCTACTTCTAACTTATTCCCTGCATCATCTAATGTTGTTGCAGGTTACGAAGAGTATGTAACAGTAACTTATTACTTTGAGTCAGAGAAGAATGTTCTTAATGCTGACTTCAATCTGTCTTACAATCCGCAGATGCTCGCTGTAGATTCAGTTATGACACCATACACAAACGGTGTTGTAGTAAATGCTGAAACAGCAGGTGTGGTTTATGGCAATATGTCAAGCCTTAATCTCTACAACTTCAACCAGAAGACACCATTTGTTTCAGTTGTATTCAAGAAACTTGGTCTTGGCGAAACAGATGTAAACCTCACAGTTGATAACCTTACACTCTCACTTGCAAACGCTGAAGGTGTAACAGACGAAGCCCAGGAAGAGGGCCTTGTAAGAGATGGCGTTCTTGCTCAAACATCAACAACATATTCAGTTGAAACTGAAATTCAGGCAGGTAAAGTTACACCTGTTGTTCCAACAACAGCTGAACCAACAACAGCTCCTGCTCCTGCAGGTTCAACATATGTTGTAGCAGGTTCAGAAGAACTTTGCGGTGTTTTATGGAAGGGTAGCCCGGAAGAAGCTCCTGAAAATGTTATGACAGATAACGGCGACGGTACATACACTAAGGTATTTACCGATGTTCAGATTGCTGATTCACTTCAGATTAAGGTTGTAGAAAATACAGCTGATGGCGGTCAGAATTGGATCGGTGATAACGGCGGAGACAACAATATAACCTTTAATGTTCTTGCCGCTTGTGATGTAACAGTTACATATGACAGCAATACACGCAAAATCACTGTTTCAGGTGACGGTGTTCAGATCGTTTCTGATATTGAAATCAAAAGCATGCATGCTGTTGGTAACGGTGACCCTGATGATGAATCATGGTTAAACGGCGTAGCTTGGGATCCAACAGCTAATGAGATGGAGCAGGTTGCAGATAAGGTTTATGAGATTACATATCACAATGTACCTGAGTTTGACAACTACCAGGTTAAGTTCGCAGCTAACGGCAAGTGGGCTGACAGCTGGGGCAGTGCAGAAGAGGGCTTCACACCTGAATCCGGCGTTGCATTTGACGCTGTATACAACGGTCAGAACCTCACTGTAAATGTACCATATGAATTTGCTGATGTAACACTCAGAATTGACCTTTCAAACTTCAACTATGCTACAAAGCTTGGCGCAGTTGCTACAGTAACTGTAACAGAAGCTTCTCAAGTACCAACAACAGCTCCTGAAACAACAGTTCCGGCAACAACAGTTCCTGAAACAACAGTTCCGGCAACAACAGTTCCTGAAACAACAGTTCCAGCAACAACAGTTCCGGCAACAACAGTTCCTGCAACAACAATTGCACAGAATACAACAACACCTAATACAACTCTTGCTCCTGCAACAGAAGATGCAACATCTTCAACAGGCGCAACAGTTAAGCCGGGTACAGCCGATACAGCTAACAACGGTAACAATACAGCCAATAACAACAATGGTACAGTTAAGACAGGTAATGCTTCTATGGCAGCAGTTATCCTCCTTGTACTTGTATCAGCTACCGGTGTAGTTTACTTTACCCGCAAGAAGGTTAAATAATCTTTTATAAGCATTAATAAAACTTAGTTTTTTCACCCTCTGAGAAATCAGAGGGTGTTTTTTGTTTATAATTCAGAAGTCTAAATTATGGTTTAGCAAATTGTTTCGGCAAGTAATTATAATAGTTTGGTCGACCTTTTCAAAGGTCGTGGGTGTGGGCAAAGCCCACAAATACTTTCCGTTTATGCAATCTGACGATAGCCAAACAGCTCGCTGTTTGGCGGCTTGAACACAACGGCGTTAGCCTTAAAAAGCGATAGCAATAAGAAAAGAAATTCGTTATTTCATTAAAAAATATAGGCTTTTTTAATGGCTGTCGCCTGTTTTAACAAACTTGGTTTTAGCACGCAAACAGCGTGGCTGTTTGCGCCTGATAAATTGTTATATCGGAAGATTTTATGGGCGCTGCCCAAACCCGCAATTTTTGAAAAAATTGAGTAAACTTTTTTTGCTTTTTGGGAGGATAATTTAGCGTTAGCTAAATTTTAATGCCCGACCGACACTCCGCTAAACCGTAATTTTAAATTTAAACACAACAAAACCGCTCAATGACACAAAAGGTCAATGAGCGGTTTATATTTTTTTAAGCGGAATATTTTCTTATTCTAAGGTAAATTCCCATATCGTCAGCAATCTTCTGACAAGCCTTTATATCTTCCTGTGGAATAGTATCGACTATTGAGAATTGAGTGTGACCAAAGTATTTTTTTGCGTCTGTCGCAAATTTCAGCATTGATTCATATGCATTTTCAAATACAGGTCTGCACACCTCGTCATATTTTTCTGACGAACAGGTGTTAAGACTGATTGATACAGAGTCAATGTATTTTGACAAAATCTCTGCAACAGGCTTTTTGTTTATAACATCGCCAAGACCGTTTGTATTAAGTCTTAACTTAATATCCGGGTGCTTTTCTCTGACATACTGCGCAGTAGCAATAAGATTATCGAGAGCATTAGTAGGCTCGCCGTAACCGCAGAACACAAGTTCTTTAAAGCCTGTAAAATCAAAATCATCTACAGCTTTTTTGATTTCTTCAATGCTCGGATCGTGCTTATGCCACAGTGTATCTGCATTACCGATTGCATCGGTATTATTACGAATACAAAAAGTGCATCTGCACGGGCATTTGTTAGTCAGATTAGCATAAATTGATGTTTTATAAACATAAAGTATGTCAGCCATTTATTTTCTTCTCCCTTATAAATACATTATATTTCTCCGTTAATCATTTTTATAAAATAATTATGTACGGTTAAATCATTATTTAATTCAGGGTGAAAAGCAGTTACCAACTGTTTCCCCTGCCTTGCCGCTACTGTTTTTCCGTCAACTTGAGCAAGAACTTCAACACCGTCGCCAACTCGGCTTATATACGGAGCTCGTATAAAAGTCATAGGAATTTTTCCTTCGTTCGCAAAGCTGTCTTCGGCATAAAAACTTCCGAGCTGTCTGCCATAGGCATTTCTTACGGCCTCAATATTCATAGAGCAAAAATACTTTCTTGTATCATTCTCTATGCTGTCGGCCAAAAGCAATAAGCCTGCGCAAGTGCCAAAAGTCGGCAGTCCGTCATTGATCAACTTTTTAATCGGCTCAAAAAGCCCGAGTTCAAAAAGTAATTTTCCGATAACGGTGCTTTCGCCGCCCGGAATTATAAGACCGTCAAACGGCTTTTTCAAATCATCCAAACAACGGATTTCAAAAGAGGACACACCGAGTTTTGCAAGCATTTGTTCGTGCTCAATAAAAGCTCCCTGCAAAGCAAGTACACCTATCTGCATAATTATTTGCCTCTTTCAGCCATAAGGATTTCAATTTCCTGCTCGTTAATTCCTACCATAGCTTCGCCTAAATCTTCTGAAAGTTCAGCAAGCATTTTAGCGTCATTAAAGTTTGTAACAGCTTTAACAATAGCAGACGCTCTTTTTTCGGGATTACCCGACTTAAAGATACCCGAGCCGACAAATACACCCTCTGCGCCGAGCTGCATCATAAGCGCAGCATCAGCAGGAGTAGCAACACCGCCGGCAGCAAAATTAACAACAGGCAATTTCTTATTCTCGTGAACATACAAAACCAAATCATACGGAACCTGTAACTGCTTTGCAACTTCAAAGAGTTCATCTTTTGCCATAGATGCGATTCTGCGAATTTCAGACTGCATCATTCTCATATGACGAACAGCCTGCACAACATCGCCTGTACCCGGCTCGCCCTTTGTACGAATCATAGATGCGCCCTCATTAATTCTTCTTAATGCCTCGCCTAAATCTTTGGCGCCGCATACAAAAGGTACATCAAAAGCGGTTTTATCAATGTGATACTTGTCATCTGCAGGAGATAAAACTTCGCTTTCGTCAATGTAGTCAATCTCAATTGCCTGTAAAATCTGTGCTTCTGCAAAATGACCGATACGGCACTTTGCCATTACAGGAATAGAAACTGCGTTCTGAATACCTTTAATCATCTTAGGGTCGCTCATACGAGAAACTCCGCCTGCCGCACGAATATCAGCAGGAATTCTCTCTAATGCCATAACTGCGCACGCACCCGCAGCCTCGGCAATCTTAGCCTGTTCGGGAGTTGTTACATCCATAATAACTCCGCCCTTGAGCATCTGCGCAAGGTTTTTATTTAATTCAAATCTGTTTTCCATTTATTATACTCCAAATCTCAAAAATAAGCAAATGTGCTTATTTTAAAGCAAGTTTTTTCTTAAAATCAATTCTGTCAAGGGCAAAACCGAGAACTATAAAGATTAATGCGCCCATACCCGGCTGTAACCACCAAGTAGCAAGCTCTGCAACTGCGCCTTCAAAGCCATACATAAGACCGTTCGCAATGAAGTAACCGCCGACTGTAACCATAGTAGTCGGAATAAGCATTAAAAGTGATGACCAGTTAATAATCTTGTTGTCCTTGCCGTGTTTTTTCATAGCCATTCTGCAAAGAACAAACGGAACAGCATTAAAAGCCTTGATGATAGCAGTAGGAATTGCCCACTGCGGATAACCGGAAATCAAGTCTGCAAGCGCACCGCCGATTGATGAGGCAATGATACCGTAAGGACCGGGCAAAATGCTTGCCGCAAGATAAATCATTGAGTCACCGGCGTGTGAATATCCGAACATTGACGGAATTTTAATAAACGCAGTAGTAACTGTTACCAAAGCCGCACACATTGCTGTAATAGCAATAAGCTTTACATTAATTTTTGACTTAGATTTTGAAATTGTATTTGATTCCATAGTTATCCCTCACAAAAGTATTTTTAAGTGTTTTTCAAACTCAATGCCCTCATTGCGGTCAATACCCAACGCTACGGTATCACGCAAAGAAGTTTCTATGAATTTTACTGCCAGACTAACGGTATCTCTCAAAGTGTCGCCTCTTAAAAGTCCGGAAAACATTACCGAGGCAAACAAATCTCCCGTACCCGAATAGCTGCCGCCTATTTTTTTACAGCTTACACTAAACACCTCATCTTTGGATGAAATAAGATTTTGCACATACATAGTACCGTCAATATCTTTGAGCTCAATGCCCGTAATTATTACGATTTTTACGCCATAACGATTAAGCAAATTCTTGCCAAGCTCTGCGATTTTGTCCATAAAATCGGGCTTGTCGGCATTTTTTATAAATTCGCAGTAATCAACATCGCAAAGAATACAGCACTCTGTAAGATTCGGTGTAATAACATCGGCAACCGTCACCAATTTTTTCATTTTACAGGCAAGAGCGTCTGTAAAAAGGCTGTAGGTTCTGCCGCCGTCACCCATAACAGGGTCCACAAGTACAAGCGTGTTCTCTGTTTCAAAGCTGTTTATGAAATCAAGAATTTTATCAACCTGTTTTTCACTTGATAAAAAACCTGTGTAAATGCCGTCGGGCTGAAAACCGAGTTTTTTCCATTCCGATGTGTAGTAATCGAGCTTGTCGGTGCAGTCGTTGCAGTAAAAACTCTTAAAGCCGGTCTGGCTTGTAAGCACCGCAGTCGGCATAGGGCAAGCCTGAATACCCATTACGGAAAGCACGGGTATAGCCGCAGTAAGTGAGCATTTTCCAAGACCTGAAAGGTCATTTATTAAAACAGCTTTTTTTGTCATTAAATCACGCCTCAAATTTCTGAACAGTTCAACATTTATCTTGTGATGTTCCCATTATACAACAATAGTGTCACTATTAAAATAGACAATTTTCGTAAATTCTATAAGGACAGTTTATAAAACATAAAAAATCCGTCTGCTTTTTTACAGACGGATGTATTTCTGTCT
>ENA-UALF01001171-UALF01001171.1-human-gut-metagenome-genome-assembly--contig:-NODE-1171-length-10521-cov-10.497038_pt1 | contig 10521 bp, 9 predicted proteins | sample MGYA00243698_ERZ654464 | MGnify/ENA primary metagenome ERZ654464 (study PRJEB26926, sample SAMN06164595) | human gut metagenome | biome: ENVO:00009003; feature: ENVO:2100002; material: ENVO:00002003...
GCATACGAGATCGCTCAGTGTCTCTGGGCTCGGAGATGTGTATAAGAGACAGGCTGATGGCCGTTCCAAGAGCGGCGACGGTCTGCGGGGTGTTGAAATCAAAGACGTTCAGAAAATCCTCATGCTCGAAGTAATCTCCCGGCTGCATCCCGCAGCGGGACAGCAGCGTATAGGTGGTGCTGACAACGGCGGCGTTCCGAAAAGCGGCTCCGATGTTGAACTCATCATAGTCCTCCAAAAAGGAACCGTCAACGATGCCGACAATATCGCGCCGATTGTCGTGCCAGTATTCATCTACAAGCTGCGCCGCCACACGCTCCAACTGATCAGCAAGTCCGTTTTCACCTGAAACATCGAAGCGCTGTTCCAGCGCCGCAGATACCACCTCACGATGCTCTTGCCGGTATTCCCAAAGATAAGGGCGGCGAGAGTTCTCGCCGCCGCTGGTGTCGGAAACATCAAATACATATCGGAGTTTGGGTTGGTCGCTGCTGGTATCCACAAGGGCGATGCCCTTGCTGCCTCGCCGCACATAGCGGCGCATCTGCTTATTCCAAAGGTCGTATTCCGCGCAGGCCGTGGCTTCCGGGCGCTGGGCGAAAATCATGAGCTGTTCATTGTAGGGGTACTTATACAGCCTTGCGGCGGTGGTCAGAAATGCCGTCCACTTCTGGTAGCTTCCCGTGATCTGCTCCGCCGTGCGGTCTGCCATCTGCGCATAGAGCTGTACTTTACTCGGCATCCATATCCTCCTTTTCAAAATCGGGGAACAGGTCAAGCGCGTCATATTCCGCGTCGCTCATCCTGCGCAGCTTTGCGATGGCGCTGTCCGTCAGCTCCCGCAGCTCCGTTTCATCCGCAGCGAGGTAGCCGCGCATTTCCTCCAGCGCCGCGATCAAGCCCGTGCGGGTGCCGGTGTTGTAGATGCTCATAAGCTGGAGTTCTTCAAAGGTGATGTTCATATCAAAGCTCCTTTTCCGCGCTCTTTTTGGGCGCTGTTTTGTGTGGACGTTCTTGGGCCGGTTGGCTTTTGAGCTGCTCCAGCACAGATTTCTTCTTTTCCCGGTGTGCCGCCTCTGCCAAATCCATCAAGGAGATGGACATACCGGCCTTGACCTGTGCTTCAAGGTCGGCGACGGTGGGCTGTTTGGGGCCGTTGTTGATAATGCCGTCGATCATGCCGTAATCATCTTCCATCGACATCTCGGCGGCTTTCAGATAATTCTCCGGTTTCTGAAAGGCGGGCAGCTCCTGAAATCCCATGCTGTCACAGTAGTGATAGGATACCTTGCCGTCCTGTTTCAGCGCAACGATGTCGCTGACGGAGAGGCTGTGTCCCACAAAATCGCCGGGGCGCTCGTCGTTGAAAATGTAGTAGAAGTTTTCAAGGATTCTGCCGGTATCATCGTCCGGGTACACCTCACGGGTATAGACGGCTTCATAGTTGGCCGGGTCAGGCGGCGCGGCCAGACTGCCGAGGTTGGCAAAACGCAGCTCCACCGGCGCATCCCGGCGCAGTTGGTAGATCGCCATAGAATCGGTGGGACTGTTCAAAAAACGCTGCTCCACATCGCGGGGCGGGATATGGCCTTTGACCGCATCCCAATCCGGTCGCGTGATCCCGAACATCCCGTCATGCTTGATGATGTCCTCGGCCTCAAAAACCATTTCCTCGGCGTTGTCGGGATAGAGCATATAAACCGTGATGTCATGCTCCAGCAGCTCCACCGCCCGATCCTTGGAAAGCGGGAGCATATCGCCGTCCAGATACCCATAGCTGCGCATATCGTCCACCGTCAGCGTGGGGTCGGGCATCGGGGTGGCCTGTTCCAGCTCTGGCGAAGTTGGAAGTGTGCCTGCGGCACGAGAACCGGCCTCCTCGTGAACAACCTGATTGTCGTCCGATGACAATTCGAGTGAGTACAAAATCCCTGCAAACTTGTTTGACAAAACTTCAAACGGCACGGTCTTATCATAGCCATGTGTTTCGCAGATACGAATCGCAGCCGCCAAAAGAAAGTTTACATCATCGTCATGTACTGTTCCGCTTTCCAGAAGGTGTAGAGTGTCCTTGTCGTAAAGTTCATAGGCATATTTTGCACCATCTTCTGTTATGCGAAGATGCTTGCTCCCACCATCAACCGCATACCAACGCTCATTAGCGTCGAGTTCCTTTAAGGAAGTGTGACTTTTCTGAAATGCCTCAACTTCCAACAGCAGCTCATTCGCTCTGTGCGCGTATTCATCGCTCTGCTCAAGCGTTTCGGACAGGAAGCCTTTTATCTCATCTGCTCCTGTCAACAGATCTTCGTAGAAATGCTGGAGGCAATCTTCCTGACTTGCAAATTCGCTGAGAAAGGCAAGGCCATTCGCATCGAGATACAGCTCTGAAATGCTTTTTGCCAAGTCAGCCGCAGACATATTGCTGTTCTCTTTTAATTGGCTTTCCGCTTGCTCGGATTTCTCCACAGAAATGCCGCGCTCCCTGCAAATCTCCGCAAAATGCCGGTCAATGTCCGTAATCAGCTCGGAAGCCGTCTTGTTGATGGTTTCCAGACTGGCGCGAAGCTCTTTCAGCTCCTTGCCCTTTGACCATGTGGCGATATAGCCGAAGCTGTTTTCTCCCGTTTCAATGCCGTAATACTGGCAGACCGCATAGGAGATGCTTTCGGCCTCGACCTCCTCGGTGTTGCGGCTCTTTTCGCCGGGGACAAGGATCGTCTCACCATCGTCCGCAAGCTCCGTCATGTGTTCATAGTCGTGGAGCTTGGCATGGGCGATCTCATGGACGGCGGCGCATACCGTCTGCACCTCACTCATACCGGCGCGGATGGTGATGCTCTGCGCCTTAATGCTGAAAAAGCCGTCCGTATCCCGCGCAACGGGCTTTATCTCCATCGGAACGGGAGAAGCGCGGCGCAGCGCCTCCATGAAAACCTCATACTGCTGCACATTGCCGCTCAGATCAGCGGCAAGCTGGGGCAAGGGCTTTCCCGCAGTCTGTGACACATCAAAGACGGATACCACCTTGAACATAGGGATTCGGATTTCCTTTTCCTCAATGATGGCCTTGCCATCCGCATCCAGCACCGGCGCATTGGTTTCCGGGTCGGTCTTGATTTCCTCGACCTTTTTCTTATAGGGAGTAGGAGCGATGATGCGGATACCTTTTTCGCCTTTCAGGACGTTCCTGCCGAACTGATCGCGCCACTTGTTGAAGCCCGCCACATGGGTGGCGTCGGGGCGCTGCATATAGATGAGCATGGTGTTGTTGACCGAGTAGCGGTGAAAGCGGCTCATGGTGGCAAGGTACTTCCGGTACTTATCGCTCTCGAACAGCTCCTTGATGCCGTTTTCGATGCTGTCAACGATTTCCCGCATCCGGTCTTTGTTGGTTTGCTTTTCAGCCATGATGATCTCCTTTCAAAAAATAGCGCCCCTGCGCAGAAGAAAACACATCCTGCACAGGGGCAATTCTCCGCAGATAGATGTTGTTTTCGGGCTTGCGGATAGAATGTCTCAGCCCCTTGGGATTCCGCATGGAAAAAGCCTTGCAGCATGGGGCTTTTTCGGCCTCTATTTGCGGAGGTTCCAGTATTGTTCACGCTTCCGTTTGGCGTCCTGCTTTCGGCGCTCCTGCTTGGCGCAGACCGGGCAATACTTGGCGCGGTTGGAGGAAGAATAGACCGGCTTACCGCAGACGGCGCAGCGCTTTCCCGGCCTTTCCCGCATCACGTCGGCCAGCAGCTCATGGTCGGCGGGAAGCACCGCGTTTCGGAACCAGTTGCACAGCAGCGAGTAGGAAATACCCTGTACGCAGGCGCAAGGCTCTCCATCATCCAGAGCAAGGCAGTTGCCGTGATCGTAATTACAGCAGAGCTTCCGAATGAGCTTTTTGGAGCGGCGGAGCTGCTTGTAATCCATACGCGGCGCATCAGCCATTGTCGAACACCATCTTATAGCCCGTGCGCTGTCCATCGTCCTCCAAAAGAACGCTGGCATCATAGGTTTTCCCGGTCTTTTCGGAGTAGCAGCCTTTCAGCGGGGCGCGGCCATTTTTCAAAAGCGCAGCGGCAAGGGATTTTGTCAGCACCTTTTTCTTGGCGGTGAAAAAGCGGCTGTTTTTCCAGAGAACAAAGGAACAGGTGCGGTTCTCACAGAAAAAACCCTTCGGAGATCCCGTTACCTCGGCTCCGCAGCGGGGACACTGGCCAACCGCCTCACGCCCGGAGGGGAACAGGACTTCCGTACCGGGGATGGGTTTGTAGGTCTGCACCAGCTCATGTAGCATGGCGGCGATCCCATCCATGAAGCTGTCCGGGGCGATTTCGCCGCGCTCGATCTCTTTCAGGCGGTGCTCCCATTCAGCGGTGAGCTGCGGAGACTGGAGCTGTTCAGGCAGAACGGTGATAAGCGCCGTGCCGGTGGAGGTGGGCAGCAGATTTGTGATCTTTTTGGACTTCCTGCGCTCCACAAAACCGGAGGACACCAGCTTTTCAATGATACCGGAGCGGGTCGCCGGGGTTCCGATGCCCTTGCGCTCGGCATCATCTGGCATATCCTCCTTGCCCGCGTTTTCCATCGCGGCCAGCAGCGTATCCTCGGTGAAATGCTTGGGCGGCGTGGTTTTTCCGGTCTTGACCGATGCGGCAGATACGGAAAGCGTCTGATTCTCCGTTACCACCGGCAGCGCGGGCGCTGCCTCCGTCTGCTCCTGCTCATAGCGCTTCCAGCCGGGAGCAAGGACGGTTTTGCCCTTGGCGGTGAAGCTCTGACCGGCACAGTCTACCGTAATGACCGTTTCTGCGTAGCGATGTGGTTCATCCACCGCACGAAGCAAGCCCCTTGCCGCCAGCTTCAGCACCTCGCGTTCGCCCAGCGGCAGAGAGGCTATATCTACCTTTTCCGCGCTGATGGTGGGAACAATGGCGTGGTGATCGGTGACTTTTTTACTGCTGCATACCTGCTTGGCGCAGATGGTCGGCGGCTTCTCCATGCTGCAGACAGCGACAGCGGCGGCGACAAGGCCGGGGACGCTGCCCTCCATATCGTCGGTCAGATAGCGGCTGTCGGTGCGCGGGTAGGTACAGAGCTTCTTTTCATAGAGCGCTTGGAGATAGTCGAGGGTCTGCTGAGAGGTGTAGCCGAGAACGCGGTTGGCGTCGCGCTGGAGGGAGGTCAAATCGTAGAGCGCGGGCGCTTTCTCGGACTTTTCCTTGCGCTCCACGCTTTTGACGGTTACTGCCTTGCCCTTGCAGGCGTTGGCAATGGTGTCAGCGTCCTTTCTGTCCTTCATTCTGTCTGTCGCGGCGGGAAAGCCGCAACCGAGCTGGACGGTGTAAAACGGCTCTGCTACAAACGCGGAGATCTCCGCCTCACGCTGTACCAGCAGCGCCAGTGTGGGCGACATGACGCGCCCGATGTTCAATGTGCGGCCATACGTCAGGGAGAAATACCGCGTGGCGTTGATACCAACCAGCCAATCAGCCTTGGCGCGGCACAGGGCAGATTGATGCAGGCCGTCATAGTCGCGCCCAGATTTAAGCTGCTGAAAGCCGCTGCGGATGGCATCATCCTCCATTGAAGAAATCCAAAGCCGCAGAATCGGCTTGGAGCATCCCGCAAGGCAGTAAACCGTGCGGAAGATCAGCTCACCCTCGCGCCCAGCGTCGCAGGCGTTGACCACCTCTGCCACATCCTCCCGGCGCATCAGCTCCCGCAGAATGTCAAACTGCTTCTGCTTTTCAGAGCGGACGATGAAGCGGAACGAGGTAGGTATGATGGGCAGCGCCGCCAGCGTCCATTTGGCATCATCGGCATTGTAAACGGCGGCGTCGGCCAGCTCTGCCAGATGCCCGAAGCACCACGACACGATGTACCCGCCGCCCTCCAGATACCCGTCATGCCGTGATTTAGCACCCAGCACGGCGGCGATGCTCTGCGCCACGGAGGGTTTTTCGGCGATCACAAGGCGCATGGTACAGCCTCCATTCTCTTTACGTCACGGTAGCAGGGGCGAACGCAGCTCTGTCCGAAGCGCTTGCAGCCGTAGCAGAAGTGTTCCTTGGCAGCGGCGGGAGGGCTGTCCTCCCGCGCTGCTTTCGGCTTCTGCATCATCAGGCGTTCCAGCGGATTATTGGTGAAATATCTCATGCGTCCGTATCCTCCGTAGTATCCTGTTCCGGTTCGTCCTCATACAGCTCAAACTCATATTCGTCCTCGCCGTAGTCATAATCGTCCAGATCGGCGCTGCCTTTGGTCTGCGGCTTGGCCTTTTTCTGCTTGAAGATGTAGAACGCTGCACCGCCGCCCAGCGCGACGATCAGCAGGACGACGAGGATGCCGCCCACGCCGCTCTTTTTCTCCGGTTCCTCGGCGGCGGGTTCTGTCGGCTCAGCGGGGACTTCGGGCTTTGCCTCCTTGCCCACGCACTCGGTCATGTTGACCGCGCAGACGGGGCAGGATGTATTGACCGCACCGGCCACGCATTTGGTGGTGCAGGAGCAAGTGGCGGGCGTTTCTTCCTCGCCGGTCAGCGCCATCAGGTCAGCCTCATCCACCTGATTCAAGAAGTGGACGGTTTCTTCGCCCTCATCGTCACGGTCAATAATCATGTAAAATACATTGCCGTTCTTGCTTTCCAGTGTAATGAACTGTTTCCCTGCCTTGGTGCTGGAGCCAATATCGTCGATCAGCGTCAGATTGCCGTCCGGTGTCAGCGCGTCGCTGCCGCCCGTCATGCTGCCGAGAAGGAGCTGCCAGAGGTCGGCCAGCTCTTTTTCATCAAACGGAAGCGTAATGCCGCCGATGCTCACGGTGCTGTCGGCGGTGTCGGTGACGGTCAGATAGCTGCCGTACACATAGCCCGCACGGGCGGGCAGCAGGATTTTTACCCAATCGCCGTCCCTGCCGATCACATCGACCACCGTGCCGTTGGGGAGCTGCGTAAACGCGGTGTTGTCCAGTCCCGCGCCGGTGCGGACGTTCAGGTTGCCGCCGTTGGTCGTGACCGTGCCGATCTGTTTTGTTTCCTGCGTGTCTGCGGCGCTGCTTTCGGCGGCAGGCAGCGTATCATCGGGATAGTCGCCGCTGCTGGCAAAAGCGGAAACGGGGAGAATCCCGATACACAGGAGCATCAGCAGCAGACTGATAAAAATGCGCGGTGTGTTCTTAGTCATGGTTCAACGCCTCCTTTTCCAAAGTGGCCGGTGCAGGCGCGGCCTGCATACGGCGGAACAGCTCGGCAAACTGCTCCATCGTCATGCCGTTCTCACGCACCATGCCGATGATGTCGGTGTCCTCCAGCTCACGAATCTGCTTTTCCAGCTCGCGGTTGCGGCCTTGCAGATCAGAGATTTTGCCTTTGTTCTTCTCCAGCTCTCCACGGAGCTTCATGATTTTCGGGTTCATATCGTTCACTCTCCTTTACGGCAAGCGCCCATAACGGTAGAAATGGGACTGCCAATAGCTTGAATTTAAGTTTGCATAAGAGATCGGATCTCCGCAGTGGATCATCATATTGTTGCCGACGTAGATACCCACATGGCTGACACCGGGGGTATCATACGTTCCGGTGAAAAACACCAGATCGCCCGGCTTGACGTTAGCAGAGGATACAGGCGTACAGATATTGCAAAGTCCCTGCGCGCCCAGTCTGCCCACATCCCAACCGGAATGATTGATGACCCAACTGACGAAGCCCGAACAGTCAAACGAGGTGGAGGGACTGCTGCCGCCCCAAACGTAGGGGTAGCCGAGATACTTTTCCGCTTCCTTGATGATGGCGGCAAATACCTCATCGTCCAGCGCCTCCGGGGGAATGTCGTAGTCGGTATAGCTGCCCTCCACATACTTGCCGATGTAGCCTGAACCGGGGAACAGGTCGGGACGGTTGCCGAGGGTGGCCATATAGGTGGCGTACATTCCGAGCTGTTCTTCGCTCATAATGTAAACGGGAACATGGGAGAGATTGAAGTTTTCCAGCGTGACCGTGCAGATGTAGTAGTCATACGGCACCTGATAGGTGTCCGTATGGGTGTTGCCGTCCGCGTCCGTCCATGTGTCGGTTTCCGTGCGATACCGGGTTTCCACCACCACATCCTCGGTCAAAATGTACTGGCGGTCAAAGAGCATTTGCAGCGTTCCCTGTACCTCGCCTATTGTCCATTGTCCCTCATGGAGCGCACACAAAAGAGAAAGCAGCACATAGGGATCATGTTCGATTTCGTCCAGATCGAAGTGGTATTCGTCATAGTCATGGGTGCTTTCATAGGTGTCCAGATAATGCTGTAAATCATCTTCCAGCGCACAATAGGCGGCTTCGGCGGCCAGCATATCACGATCCTCGCAAGGATAGGTGCTGGCTCCTAATGCACCGGCCCCGGCGTTCCCCAGCATAAGCATGGTAGAGGAACAGGACTGCATAGCAAACAGGAGTAACACACAGAGCACCGCAATCACGGCACCTGCGGGATGACTTTTGACAAATTCCACTGCCCGGGCAGTCAGGCGTTCTGTGGCTGTGGCAGTTTTCCCAGCCGCAGCCGCGCTCTGCTTTGCAGCCTCCTTTGCCTGCTTGCGGTATTGCCTGCGGAGCCGTTGCTTCTGCCAGTACCGGGTAAGGGCATTTTTCGTCAGCTCCGGGTGCTCCTGTGCGGCGGTGTGAAAATGGTAGTCCGCCGTGTACTTGGTATAGCGGGCCTCGGCCTTGCGTACCACTTTTGCCGGATGTTCCCGGACTTTACGGCGCACAAAGCGAGAGCCATGCCGCAGCGCGGTTTCTCCCACAAGCTCAGAACGGTGTGCGCCTTCCGTGCCGACATTTTCCTGTTCCACTTCAAAAATCTTGCCATGCACGAAGCTGTGAACGGAACCGCTGGCAACACGGCCTATGCGTTTTACCGGGCCGGGCTTCTTCGGCGGCTTTTGCTTTGCCAGCTTTTCCCGGGCCTGTTCCAGTTTTTCGCCTTGGGACTCCATGTGGAGCTTTGCCGCCGCAGCCCGTTCCTGCTGGCTCTTTTTGCGGAACTTGGACTTCGGGACACTTTGTCCCGAAGTGTCGGAAGCCTCCGGCCCGGGCTGTTCCCCGTCAGGGGCGTGGGCGGTCTGCGACCAAGCCTCCTCCTTGGTCTTATTCGTTTTTCGTTTCATTCTTCATATCCTCCGGGCGGGTAGTCAGCAGGTCATAGATTTCTCCGCGAGGGAACCGATCCACAAACGGAATGGTTACATTTCCATAGAACAACAGCCCCTCGCCGGAATTGCTGTGTGTGATATAGGAAAGCTGATGCTCGGAAATACCGAGCTGTTTTGCCAGAATGGTACGGTCACTCTGCGCCTGCGAAAGCAGAATCATAAAATCCGTGTTGTCCAGAATGTTCTCGATTTCCCGGCTGGCCAAAAGGTCTTTGACGTTCTGCGTCAAAGCAGACGGCACACATCCTTTTTTACGCAGCATTTTCCAGACTGCCACAAAGTAGCTGGCCGTCAGCGGATCGCGGAGCAGGATATGAAACTCGTCAAAGTAGCACCAAGTCGCCGCACCCTCGTGGAAGTTCTGATCCACCGCCTGCGAAACAAACTCGTTTGTGATGTGCATTGCAATCTTTCTAAGGTTTTCGCCCATGTTTTTCAGAACGATGCACACCACACGGCTGTCCGTCTTGACGTTGGTAGGATGGTTAAAGAGATTGAGGGAGCCTGTGCAATAAAGCTCTAAGGCAGTTGCCACGCGCCGGGCCTCGGGCTCCGGCTGGCGTAAGAGCTCTTCGTACAAATCCTGCAACAGCGGTGTTTTTGCAGTTTCCAGTCCGAGCGCCTGTTCCCGGTACACCAAACGCACACAGCGGTCAATGACCGTCTTTTCAATGGGCTGCAAGCCTTCCTTGCCGCCGACCACCAGCTCGCATAGGGACAAAAGAAAATCCGCCTTCATGGAAAGCGGGCTTTCTCCGGCGGCCATATTGAGCTCCACATCCATCGGATTGAGGTGGTGCGGGCTGTCCGGGGCAATCTCGATCACTTGGCCGCCCAGCCTTCGCACCAGCGGAGCGTATTCGCCCATCGGGTCAACCACGATGATCCGATCCTGCGGGATGGTGAGAAACACATTCAAGAGCTCGCGCTTTGCGGCAAAGCTCTTTCCGGAGCCCGTAGAGCCCAAATACATCCCGTTTGCTGATTTCAGCTTTTTGCGGTCAGCCATGATGACATTGTGAGAAAGTGCGTTCATGCCATAGTAGAGGGCCTGCCCAGCCATGCGGAGCTCCCTTGTCATAAAAGGAATAAAGATGGCTGTGGAGCTGGTGGTCATACCGCGCTGGATTTCTACCTCGTTGTAACCAAGGGCCAACGAGGAAACAAAGCCCTGTTCCTGTTGCCAGTCCAGACGGCGCAGAGCGCAGTTGTATTTCTGCGCGATACCGCCCACGGTAAACACATCGTTTTCCAGCCGCTGGCGGTTAGGAGCAAGGTTTACCACCGTAAAGGTCAGCAGAAACATTCGCTCATTGCGGGATTGCA
>ENA-UALF01001193-UALF01001193.1-human-gut-metagenome-genome-assembly--contig:-NODE-1193-length-10351-cov-5.939782_pt1 | contig 10351 bp, 6 predicted proteins | sample MGYA00243698_ERZ654464 | MGnify/ENA primary metagenome ERZ654464 (study PRJEB26926, sample SAMN06164595) | human gut metagenome | biome: ENVO:00009003; feature: ENVO:2100002; material: ENVO:00002003...
GATCTACACGCGTAAGATCGTCGGCAGCGTCAGATGTGTATAAGAGACAGAACGACGTTCCCTCCGTAGCGACCAATACTTGGCTATTAAACAGTCTGGATAACATAGAAAATTATTCCAACTCGGATCCAGAAAACCGATACGATATAAATATGGTTCGTAACGAATACGAAAGTGTACAGCTCGTTATACAAACCGATAGTAAAAAAAGTCTGAAAATAGAACGTATCGGCAACAACGATGCCATTGAATTTCAATGTCGGAAACTGGAATCTTTCAACGGGAAATACGATGTTCTGATTCCTTGCGATAACGAAATAGAACCCGACGACAAAGTAGTGCGAGCTTGGCTCACTTTTAAAGTCAAGTCCGAAGCCGAGGCTAAACGACATAAAGAAATCATACGATTCAAAACCGATGACAAAGAATATGCCGTAGCTATATCGATTAATGTCGTTAACGCCTCTTTGCCAGAAACTCCATCTATTGCCTCGGTATTCGGAATCAACCCTCAAAATTTCATATTCACCGGTCTATCGGAAGAACAAAAAATAGAAAAGCGCAAAGCAGCTTCGGATCTTTTATTGGAATATCGCATATCGCCCTACTTTTCCACATGGCTGAGCGGAACGATGAAAACTGAATGTTTCTCCTCGCCATACGCATGGAATGACGATCGCACCTGGGAATACTTGGCAGACAAACGTTTTAACCGTATTGCCTTGCCATCGCATGGGTTATCCGACGGTGAGTTAGAGATGATGCTGAATAAAGCTCGCAAAACCGGATTGCTAAACAAAGCATTTTTCTATGTATGGGACGAACCTACAAAGACCGATGAATATGAACAGATCAAAACTCTTTCGGATCGCATTCATCGATATGCACCGGAAGCCAAAGTGCTCACTACATTCTATTGCGGCCCTACCGACGGAGAACACAAAGACGATTTATTCGCCGTATTCGACATTCTAAATGGAGCGACATCTATTTATTGTACTGGCGTATGGGCGTTGCAGGATAATGAAAATCGCTCGGAGCAATGCAAAGCCAAATTAAAATCAGGACAAGAATGGTGGAGCTACGTGTGCATGTCCAACACTCCGGGGCTTGCCTCAAATTCTACCGCTATCGGTAACAGGGCGACCATGTGGCGTAATTATAAAGAACAAAATTCCGGATTCCTATATTGGGTCGTCAACGGATTCGCCAGCGTTTATCCCCTCAGACCTCGCCCTGAACTACCCGAAGGAGACGGGATACTCATCTATCCCGGCGAATCGTTCGGCACAAACAAAATTTGTACCTCTGTCCGGTTGGAACGATGGCGCGATGGAGCCGAAGATTACGATATGTTGGTCTTGTACGAAAAAAAACTCGGACGATCGGCCGCCTTATCTCTTCTCAACAACGTTTATAAGAGTCCCTCGAATTACACGGATCAAAGCAAATACGCATTGGCTCTACGTAAAAATTTAATTGAAAACATCACAGAATAAATATTTCGATATGCAACATCACCTTTTCTATCGGCTTCTCATCATAAGCTGTACATTCTTTTTAATCTCTTGTCAACAAACAATCGAATGTTACCTTATACCTTCGACCGAAAAAGCATCTGATTTTTATAAAGTTCAACCTCGAAATTCCGGCACGTTATTCCTCGCTAAAAATGAAGCGGAACATATCCAAATCGTTTTCAAAGGCTGTCCGGGAGAGACCTATAAAATACATCGAAACGAAAATGCCGACAATTCTATCCGATATAGTTGTCGGCAAATCAAATCGGTATATGGATTCGACGATGCCTTAGTCCCCATAGATGGAGAACAAATTACTTTAAATGACTCTATCGCTAAACTATGGATTACATTCCGTACGGCCGAGTCGATCCGACCGGGGAAATACAAAGAACAAATTTCGATCGATGGTAACGGAAAACGGCAAAAAATAAAAATCGATCTGCAAGTGTACGACACGGCATTACCCTCGACACCTTCGTTACCAGCAGCATTCGGTATCATAGAAAAGAATCTCATCGACTCGACTTCGGAAGAACAAACTTTGCAAAACAAACTGGAATGGGCAGAATTATGCCTTGATTATCGCATGAATCCCTATTTCTCCACATGGTTGGCCAACAGCATGAAACATGAGGCATCTTCATCTCCGTGGAAATGGAACGACAAGCGAACAGTTCCTTTCCTATCGGACAAACGATTCAATCGGTTCGCTGTCCCCTACCACTCTCTGTCACACAACGAATTGGACAGCTTGTTGCAGCGATTAAAACAAACCGATTTACTCGATAAATCCTACTTCTACTTATGGGACGAACCTGCTTATATGAAAGAATATCACCTCATCGGTCAATATTCCCAAGAAATACACAAGCTCATGCCCGAAGCAAAGGTCCTCACGACCTTTTACTGTGGACCGAAAGACGGGAAATACAAAGACCGGTTGTTTTCCGTATTCGACCTTTGGCGAGGAGACACTCAAATTTTCAGTATGAGCGCTTGGGCTTTACAAGCGAACGAAGCCAACGCAGACACATGCCGTTCTCTTCTCCGAGGCAATGAAGAATGGTGGACTTATGTCTGCATGGGCCCCGGAGAAGAGCAGCCCAATCTATTGCTCACGATGGACGGATACCAGCATCGAGCTGTATTATGGCGCAGCTGGAAAGAGCGTACCACCGGATTCCTATATTGGGCAGTCAATGCCTATGCCGAATCCGACACATTGGCTTTTCGCAAAGACCTCCCCGAGGGCGACGGTGTGCTGATTTACCCCGGCCAATATTTCAACAGCACAAGCCCCGTAGTATCAATACGAATGGAACGTTGGAGAGACAGTATGGAAGACTATGAATACCTTGCCAAGCTCGAAAAGAAAATAGGAAGAGCCAAAAGCGAAACCCTTTTCCAATCTATATACCAATCGCCCGAAAAATACTCGAAAAACAATGCAGAAATAGAAAAATTCAGAAAATCCATTTTAGAAATTCTCAGTAAATAATTCTTTAATCATTTAAATTTCAAATCTATGAAAACAATTACTTCATTCAAAATCGCAGGTTTAATAACAGCCTGTCTTTTTGCAGCTATGCCTACAAAAGCGGACATCGGAGCTATTTCTTTCAAAACATCGGCTGCCGGTATGAATGCGTTAGAAACAACAATCGGGTCTAATCAAATGACTTTAGAAACATGGTTATATATAGACAATAGTACCGGATTTTTCGCTAGCAATATGCACAACGACAAGGGATTCGCATTAGGATTCGACGGGTGGTTTAAATTTCAGTTGGACGGAGCATCTATATGGATCGATCCTACTTCTTGGAAAGAGAACTGGACTCACATCGCTTGTGTCGCCGACGGAAGTCAGATGATTGTCTATGTTAACGGTGAAGTAGCCGGAACACAGGAGAATACAACAGGATATAATACGGAAGCCGATGGAAAGCCTCTTTTTTTGGGAACTGCTCCGTGGGGCAATCCTTGCAATTGCAAAATGGCAGACTTTCGACTTTGGAGTGTAGCCCGCACAGCAGAAGAAATAAAAAATAATTATCAGAAACAAGTAGAACCGTCCACGACAGGACTGATTAAAAATTTCAATTTCGCAGAAGGTAATGGAGACCACACGGCCAACTTAGCAGAGCCCGAAGGTAATCAAGCATGGTGTATGGGCGCTATCGATACCGATTACAGTTGGGAAACAGTAGCGCAGACTCCTACGAATCTACGGACAGAAAATCAAACCGAAAATTCATTCGACATTTTATGGGACGGAACCGACGGTAACACATGGAGTGTCGAATTATCTGCCAATGGACAAGTTGTCGACACGAAAACCAGACTTACCGAAAAGAAGGCCAGTTTCTCTAATCTCGATAAAAAAGATTACACTGTACGTGTAAAGGCACATTCGTTTATGGAAACTGCATTCTCCGATGCTTTCTCGGTCAATCTATCTACCTCCTCGGCCATAACCAATATTCATAAAAATATTTCTATTGTCAGACACAATAACGCAATCCAAATTGACGGCATTCAAACTGGAAAATTGATTTCGATATATACCGATCAAGGCATTTTGAGCCGACAAATTTCAGCCGAACACGAAATAACGGTTCTCAGTATAGAAGGATTCCCTCATGGCATATATTTCATCTCCATAGAAGGATACGATACAACATTTAAAATTGCTCTTTAATAAATCTTCCATAAACTATAAAGGCGGGAACATGCAATGTCTCGCCTTTTCTGTATCTGCTTTTTCGGAACAAAAATATATCCTATCTTTGCACGCATGAGTAAGAATGAGAATATTATGAATAAGGTTTTAATCATCGATGACGAACCACAGATAAGACAGTTATTAGCCCGCATTTTAGGGCTGGAAGGATATGAAGTTTTACAGGCAGGAGACTGTAAGGCAGCAGTAAAACAAATGGAGTATTCTCCCAATGTTGTCTTATGCGATGTATTTCTCCCCGACGGGAATGGTGTAGATTTCATAAAAACAATTAAAAAAATATCGCCCGAATCGGAAATCATTTTATTAACAGCCCACGGAAATATACCCGACGGGGTACAAGCCATAAAAAACGGAGCCTTCGACTACATAACCAAAGGTGACGACAATAACAAAATTATTCCTCTGATTAGTCGGGCTATGGAAAAAGCTCGAACTAACGGAGTAAAAAATCGTCCCGAAAAAGAAACCTTTCAGCAATATTCATTCAATTCTATTCTCGGTCAGTCAAAGCCTTTGCTGGAAGCTATCGCGTTGGCACGAAAAGTGGCATCGACCGATGTACCGGTTCTTTTAACCGGAGAGACCGGTACAGGAAAGGAAGTTTTCGCCCAAGCGATTCACCACGAGAGCAAACGAAATAAAGGAAATTTCGTTGCAATAAACTGTTCGGCATTTAGCAAAGAACTCTTGGAAAGCGAAATATTCGGACATAAAGCAGGCTCCTTTACCGGAGCCTTGAAAGACAAAAAGGGACTTTTCGAAGAGGCTCACAACGGAACGATATTTTTAGATGAAATCGGAGAGATGGCGATAGAGTTGCAAGCCAAGTTGCTTCGAGTATTAGAAACCGGAGAATATATCAAAATAGGTGAAACCAAACCGACATCTGTAAATGTTCGTATCATTGCAGCAACCAACCGAAACTTGCCGGAAGAAATAAATGCAGGGCATTTCAGGGAGGATTTGTTTTATCGGCTGTCAGTTTTCCAAATCCATTTACCGCCGTTGAGAGAACGTCCGGGAGATATTAGGCTTCTAACCGAAGCGTTTGTACAATCCTTATCCGAAAAAATGACCCATTCCTCGAAAACGGTTTCCAAAGCATTCATCGACATGCTCGAACAACAAGAATGGAAAGGCAATGTGCGTGAACTCAGAAACGTTATCGAAAGGAGTCTTATTGTTTGTGAAAGTGATGAGTTACACCCCGAAGATTTACCCATAGAAATACAAAATGCAGCTTTTAAGGAAAAAAGCTGCAATAATAGTGGTTTCGAATTATCGGCTATGGAAAAACGCCACATCGCCCGAGTACTGGACTATACGAACGGCAATAAAACCGAAGCTGCAAAACTCCTAAAAATAGGACTTACCACTTTATATCGAAAAATAGAAGAATATAAACTCTAATTCTTTTCAAAATAATACACGACCCTACCAAAATGAAAAGGGAGTATCTGGTGAACAGATACTCCCTTTTCATTTACAATACTAATTATGAATCAATTAAAATATTCAAAAACAATATTGGCACAACTTTGGCATACCCCAAACCGAAAAAAAATAATTTAGTATTCACTTAAAAAAAATGTAACATGGAATTTGACGCATTAGGTTTTGGAGTTTGTATACTCAGTGGAATTGCCTGTTTCTGGCTCTTCTATAAGTGCATAGACTGGTTTGAAAAAATTTAATTAAAAGGAGATTTAACATGTACACTGCATTATTTATTATCAGCGTAATTATGTTCGGGTATCTGATGTATGTATTAGTAAAACCCGAAAAGTTTTAGTCATTTATAAAGATTAAACACAATGAATACAGAGATATTAGGTGTTATTGCACAAATTGTCCTGATGGTCGTACTCGCCTACCCCATCGGGAAATACATTTCAAAGGTTTTCAAAGGTGAGAAAGTTTGGTCGGACTTCATGACTCCCATCGAAAAAATCATGTACAAACTGGGAGGTGTCGATCCAACAGAAGAGATGAGCTGGAAACAATTCCTGAAAGCATTGCTCGTGATAAACCTCTTTTGGTTTTTCTGGGGAATGATATTATTAGTTTCTCAGGGAGCACTGCCCCTAAATCCAGACGGCAATTTAGGACAGTCTGTTCATCAGGCATTCAACACATGTATCAGCTTCCTCGTGAATTGTAACTTACAACATTATAGCGGAGAGAGTGGGCTAAGCTATCTCACCCAGTTATTCGTTATCATGCTGTTCCAATTCATTACCGCTGCAACCGGTATGGCGGCAATGGCGGGTATCATGAAGGCATTGGCCGCTAAAACGACCAAAACAATTGGAAACTTCTGGTACTTCTTAGTAAGGAGCTGTACCCGTGTTTTACTTCCTATTTGCCTCGTTATCGGATTCATACTGATTATAGAAGGGACCCCTATGGGCTTTGACGGAAAGATGGAAGTGACTACAATAGAAGGACAAACACAATATGTATCGCAAGGTCCTACTGCGGCGATAGTTCCCATCAAACAATTAGGTACGAACGGAGGTGGATACTTCGGAGTAAATTCATCGCACCCTCTTGAAAATCCTACCTATCTCACTAATATGATAGAATGTTGGGCCATATTGATTTTACCTATGGCTATGGTATTCGCTTTTGGGTTTTACCTTAAACGAAAGAAATTAGCATACAGTATTTTCGGAGTAATGCTATTTGCTTACTTAGCCGGGGTATGGATAAATGTATCCCAAGAAACAGGTGGCAACCCGCGCATCGACGCAATGGGTATAGCACAAGACAACGGTGCTATGGAAGGAAAAGAAGTCCGACTGGGTTCTGCTGCCACGGCGCTTTGGAGCGTGACAACCACCGTTACTTCCAACGGCTCTGTAAACGGTATGCATGACTCTACCATGCCTCTCTCCGGCATGATCGAAATGCTGAACATGCAAATCAACACATGGTTCGGTGGTGTAGGTGTAGGTTGGATGAACTACTTTACTTTTATCATTATCGCCGTATTTATCAGTGGATTGATGGTTGGTCGTACTCCCGAATTCCTCGGCAAAAAAATAGAAGCTCGAGAAATAAAAATCGCTACGATCGTTGCCTTGTTACACCCATTTGTCATCTTAGTAGGAACCTCATTAGCGGCTTATTTATATGTCCATGCACCTTCCTTTGTCGAAAACGAAGGCGGTTGGTTGAATAACCCGGGATTCCACGGACTAAGCGAAATGCTTTATGAATTTACTTCCTGTGCCGCCAATAATGGTTCCGGGTTCGAAGGTTTGGGCGATAATACATGGTTCTGGAACTACTCTTGCGGTATAGTATTGATACTCAGCCGATACCTTCCCATCGTAGGACAAGTTGCCATTGCAGGATTATTGGCCAACAAGAAATATGTACCAGAAAGTGCAGGAACCTTAAAAACCGATACCATTACTTTCGGTGTCATGACCTTCGCTGTCATCTTTATCGTTGCAGCTCTGTCATTCTTCCCGGTTCAAGCATTAAGTACTATTGCAGAACATTTCAGCTTATAATAACAGAACGATAGATATGAAAAATAATAAATCAGCTTCTTTGTTTGAAAAAGAGCAAGTTTTAACGAGCTTAAAACAATCATTCGTTAAATTGAATCCCCGAATCATGGTGAAAAACCCTATCATGTTCACGGTAGAAGTTTGTACAGCCATTATGTTCCTTGTGATGATTTATTCCATCTTTGACAACGCTCAAGGTTCATTCGTGTACAATGCATGGGTTTTTGTTATCTTGTTTATCACACTATTATTCGCCAACTTCGCCGAAGCTATCGCTGAGGCCCGAGGCAAAGCACAAGCCGATAGTTTGAGAAAAACCCGCGAAGAAACTCCGGCAAAACTACTTGTCAATGGACAAATAAAAACGACAAGTAGCTCTCAACTGAAAAAAGGTGATGTATTTATCTGTGAAGCAGGTGATACCATACCAGCCGATGGTGAAATCATAAACGGATTGGCTTCTATCGACGAAAGTGCGATTACCGGAGAAAGTGCTCCTGTAATTCGAGAAGCCGGTGGTGACAAAAGTTCAGTGACCGGTGGAACAAAAGTCCTTTCGGATCGTATCGAAGTGCTTGTCACACAACAACCGGGAGAAAGTTTCTTGGACAAAATGATTGCTCTCGTCGAAGGCGCTTCCAGACAAAAAACTCCTAACGAAATTGCGCTGACAATCCTTTTAGCCGGCTTCACATTGGTATTCCTAATCGTATGTGTAACCCTTAAACCGTTTGCCGACTATACAGGAACTGTTATTACAATAGCATCTTTCTTATCGTTGTTTGTCTGCCTTATCCCGACGACAATCGGAGGTTTGCTTTCCGCAATCGGTATAGCAGGAATGGATAGAGCTCTGAGAGCAAATGTAATTACCAAATCGGGAAAAGCAGTAGAAACTGCCGGAGATATCGATACTCTCCTTTTGGATAAAACAGGAACTATTACAATCGGAAACCGTAAAGCTACCCATTTCTATCCCGCCAACGGTTTGGAAAATCATGCTTTCGCCGAAATTTGTATGATGTCGTCTCTATCCGATGAAACTCCCGAGGGTAAATCTATCGTAGAACTGGCTCGTGAATCGGGTTTAAGAGTACACAACTTGAATACAACCGGTAGCAAGCTTATCAAATTCAGTGCCGAAACAAAATGTTCCGGTGTAGATTTAGCAGACGGTACTCGGATTAGAAAAGGGGCAGCAGAAGCTATTCGAAAAATTGCTCAAAACGCAGGCTACGAAATTCCACAAGATTTGGAAAATCGTATCACAGAGATTTCAAAAAATGGAGGAACACCTCTTGTAGTTAGCGTCAATGAAAAACCTGCCGGTGTCATAGAATTACAAGATGTTATCAAACCGGGAATACAGGAACGGTTCGAACGGTTGCGTAAAATGGGAGTTAAAACAGTCATGGTTACCGGGGATAACCCATTAACAGCCAAATACATTGCAGAAAAAGCCGGTGTAGATGACTTCATCGCAGAAGCCAAACCCGAAGACAAAATGAACTACATCAAGAAAGAACAAAGTGCCGGTAAACTGGTAGCCATGATGGGCGACGGAACCAACGATGCTCCTGCTTTGGCCCAAGCGAATGTTGGTGTAGCTATGAATAGTGGAACTCAGGCAGCCAAAGAAGCTGGAAACATGGTAGACTTGGACAACGATCCGACGAAATTAATCGAAATTGTAGAAATCGGGAAACAATTATTAATGACTCGCGGAACCCTTACCACATTCTCCATCGCCAATGATGTCGCAAAATACTTTGCTATTATTCCGGCTCTATTCATGATAGCCGTACCAGAATTAGCGTCACTGAACATTATGGGATTACACAGTCCCGAAAGTGCTATTTTATCGGCCATTATTTTCAATGCAATCATTATTCCCATTTTGATTCCATTGGCTTTAAGAGGTGTTCAATACAAGCCTATCGGAGCTTCGGCTTTACTCCGCCGCAACCTGCTCATTTACGGATTAGGTGGTATAATAGCTCCATTCGTCGGCATTAAACTCATAGATTTAGTAATAGGATTATTCTTTTAATAAAAGCAACAATGAAAAACTTCATAAAATCAATCAGGCTAACATTAGTTTTCTGCCTTTTCTTCTCAGTATTTTATATACTGATATTATGGATATTCGCCCAATTCGCAGGGCCAAACTCTGGAAACGCCGAGGTTGCGACCTTAGACGGAAAAGTAGTGGGTGCAGCCAATGTAGGGCAAGTCTTCACCGAAGACATCTATTTCTGGGGCCGTCCCTCTTGTGCCGGAGATGGATATGATGCCAGTAGTTCTTCTGGTAGCAACAAAGGACCTACGAACGAAGAATACTTGGCAGAAGTAGAAACTCGTATCGACACCTTCTTGGTACACCACCCTTATTTGGAACGTAAAGATGTACCGGCAGAAATGGTCACAGCCAGTGGTTCTGGTCTCGACCCTGATATCACGCCAGAAAGCGCATACGTACAAGTAAAGCGTGTTGCCGCAGCCAGAAATCTGTCTCTTATACACATCTCCGAGCCCACGCGACACTGAGCGATCTCGTATGC
>ENA-UALF01001203-UALF01001203.1-human-gut-metagenome-genome-assembly--contig:-NODE-1203-length-10278-cov-4.361049_pt1 | contig 10278 bp, 10 predicted proteins | sample MGYA00243698_ERZ654464 | MGnify/ENA primary metagenome ERZ654464 (study PRJEB26926, sample SAMN06164595) | human gut metagenome | biome: ENVO:00009003; feature: ENVO:2100002; material: ENVO:00002003...
CCCGCCGCAGCGGGTGGGGGAGAGAACCTTACGCCAGCTCGAAATACTTCGGGTTATGGCAAAATTCTCTCCCTCCGGCCCTTCGGGCCGCCTCCCGCGCCGAGGGAGGCAGGTACTGCCGCATAAAATGACAAAAACCGACCCCGTACCGATGCTATGATCGGATACGGGGTCGGTTTATTTTTGCGTTTATTGCGGATCGCCGCGCAGCAGCTTCTGCATGATCTCGTGGTTGAACACCGGGATCGACAGCTCCGACATGTTGGACAGGGCGTTGCTCTTCATGCCGCTGAGCACCCACGGAATCAGAATACCCATCATCGCACCGGCAAAGAACTGCCCGATCTTGCGGGTATCCTCGGCGCTGGCATCGGGGGTCAGCTCCCGCACGTTCTGCTCAAAGATGGAGCGCAGATAATCGAACATATATTGCTGCAGGCTGTTCTGCCCGTTATAGGCAAGGGCATTGCAGTAGAACACCTTGTTTTCCAGAAAATAGGTCTCCAGCGCCGCCAGCAGGGCATTCCAGCTGGAATAGGCGCTGAGCTCCACCAGAAACCGGGTGATGCCGCTCTGGAAATACCAGTTTACCAGATCGTACTTATCCTCAAAATGGTAATAGAAGGTGTTGCGGCCCACATTGGCGTGATCGACAATGTCGTTGACAGAAATTTTCTCCAGAGGGGTCGTGGCCATCAGCTCCTGCAGACTCTGGGCCAGCAGCTGCTTGGTTTGATTGGAACGAGGCATAGCAATCCTCCTGCACGGTAGGTGGTAAAATTACATACCTGCATTATAACACAAATTCGACATAAAGTGCAAATGTTTTGTGGGAAGAACAAAAGAAGAACAAAAGGCAAGACCACGCAGATGTTGTATGACAATTTGCGCGGAGTGTTTGGTTTTGCCCGCAGCAGCGGGGTCTCCGGGCTGTCTAGTTGAACATTCCACGGCTTTTGTCTATGTACACTAAGCCGAAAATAAGCATAAAATAGTGCCATACCAAATGAGTGTCCCAAACGGAGAGAAAAAGGAGAGCAATCTATCATGCCGATGAATAAAGTGGTTCATGCCGCTCAGCGCGCTGCATTCAGCGCTGCCATTGATTCTGCCATCAAGGCCGTACGCGGCAAAAGCCCTGAAAATATGGCCGAGCAGGCCGTCAAGCTCGTCAACCTGGCCCAGCCTCTGCTGGCTCACCGTTACCCCGATGCCGACTGGGACAAGGTTCGCGCCTTTGTTTCCGACCCCGGCAGCAAGTGGATGGAGTACGCCTACAAGGCTATCAACGAGATCGACCCCCACATCCTCAAGATGAACACCCTGAACCTTGTGTATGAGGGTATGTTCGCGGGCTATAACTACGTCATGGAGCTGCGCAGGAAGTATGACTGCAACATGCCGTGGATCCTGCTGTTCGACCCGACCTCCGCCTGCAACCTGCACTGCAAGGGCTGCTGGGCTGCCGAGTACGGCAACCGCCTGAACCTGAGCTTTGAGGATATGGATCGCATCGTCACGGAAGGCGAGGCGCTGGGCATCCACTGGTACATGTGCACCGGCGGTGAGCCGACCTGCCGCAAGGAGGATCTGTTCAAGCTGGCCGCCAAGCACCAGAACTCCGTGTTCCACCTGTTCACCAACGGTACGCTGATCGACCAGGCTTTCTGTGACCGCGTCAAGGAAGTCGGCAACATGGCCTTCTTCATCTCCATCGAGGGCATCGGTGATGCCACTGATGCCCGCCGCGGCGAGGGCGTCTATGACCGCGTCATGCACGCCATGGACCTGATGAAGGAGAACGGTCTGCTGTTCGGCACCTCCATCTGCTACACCAGCGCCAACTACAAGGCCGTCACGAGTGATGAGTTCATGGATATGCTCATCAGCCACGGTGTACGCTTCAACTGGTACTTCCACTATATGCCCATCGGTGACGGTGCAAACGTTGACCTGATGCTGAACGCCGAGCAGCGCGAGTATATGATCCACCGCGTGCGAGAGATCCGCGGCTACACCGGCGGCAAGCCGATTTTCTGCATCGACTTCCAGAACGACGGTGAGTACATCGACGGCTGCATTGCCGGCGGCCGCCAGTATGCCCACATCAACCCGGCGGGCGATGTTGAGCCCTGCGTCTTTATCCACTACTCCAACGCGAACATCCACGACAAGAGCCTGCTGGAGTGCCTGCAGCAGCCGCTGTTCAAGGAGTACCACAAGGGCCAGCCCTTCAACCACAACCACCTGCGCCCCTGCCCGATGCTCGAGAACCCCGAGCTGCTGGGTGAAATGGTCAAGCGTTCCGGCGCCCACAGCACCGATATGCAGCAGCCGGAATCTACGGACGATGTTTTCCGCCGCTGCCGCCCCTACGCTGACCAGTGGACTCCGTCCGCTGACCGCATCTGGGCCGATGAACACCCCGATTGCGCTTCCTGCGCCAGCTGCTCCGCCTGCGCATCCAAGTAAAATCGCATAAATAACATTTCACGCCCCGCTGTGGTTTGCAGCGGGGCGTTTTTGTTTGGTTTGGCTTCCCCCCACGGGGGAAGCTGTCAGCGGCCCCGCCCGCTGACTGATGAGGGGGGAGCCTTGCCAATACCATCCGCTAACGGGTGACCACGCAAGCCTGCCCCTCATCCGGCCTCGGGCGGGGCCTCGGCCACCTTTCACCCTGTGGGGAAGGCATTCATCTTGTCAGCTTTTCGCACATCCCACCGTCCGCGGATTTTCTCCCCACCCGGCGCATATAGTGGTAGCATGGCGGCAAAAAGGGGGAGGTGGGCGTATCAAAACGGTGGTGTATCTCGATGTGCTGCTGCTGACGAATTTTCTGACGGCGTACCTTCTGCTGCTGGCGGCGGGGGCGCTGAGCGGCCAGCGTGCGCCGTTTGCCCGGATGCTGGTGGGCAGCGCGCTGGCGGCGCTCTCGGCACTGATTTTGTTCGCGCCCGAGCAGCCGTACCCCGTGCAGGTCGCGTACAAGGCCGCCACGGCGCTGGGCATCACGGCGGCAGCGTTCGGCTGGCGGAGCAGGCGGCGGCTGGTGACGGCGGCCTGCTGGTACGCGGCGCTGAACATTGCGCTGGCGGGGGCGGTCCTTCTCGTCATCCTGCGCACCGGCACCCGCGTGGCGGATACGGCAAATTTGACGGTCTACCTGCGTGTTTCGCCGTTGCTGCTGTTGGCACTGTCCGGGGCCTGCTGCGCAGCGGTAGAACTGGGCCTGCGGATTTTCACCCGGCGGGAGGCACCCACCAAAACCGCAGGGCTGGAGCTGGAGCTCTGCGGCCAGCCCGTCCGGCTGCGCGCGGCGCTTGACACCGGCTGTCATCTGCGCGACCCCGTCACCTGCCTGCCGGTGCTCGTCGTCAGCTACCCGGATGCGAAGGCCCGTCTGCCGGACGCGGTCAACACCTTTTTGGACCAGTGGTTTGCCGGGGCCACCGGGGCCGACCCGCCGCCCGGCACGCGGCTGCGGCTGGTGCCCTGCGGCACGGCGGCAGAAAAGAGCCTGCTGCCCGGCTTTGCGGTGCAGGGCATTGGGCTGATCACCGAAAACGGCGTGCTGGGGCTGGGGCGCAGCGCCGTGGTGTTTGCGCCGCGCAGCTTTGGCAGCACCGCCTACGAGGCACTGTACGGAAACGATTTTATGTAAGGGGGTAAATTGCTATGCTCAAGGAGCTGTACCTTTTGTGGCTGCGGCTGGCCGCGCCGCAGGACTTGCACTACATCAACGGGGCCGACACCCTGCCGCCGCCCCTGCCGCCGGAGCAGGAGCGCGCCGCCCTGGATGCGCTGACCCGGGGGCAGCCGCAGGCAAGGGACCTGCTCATCACACATAATCTGCGGCTGGTCGTGTACATTGCCAAGAAGTTTGAGACGCCCACAGCGGGCATTGAGGACATGATTTCCATCGGCACTATCGGGCTTATCAAGGCGGTCAACACATTCGAACCGACGAAAAACATCAAGCTGGCAACCTACGCCAGCCGATGTATTGAAAACGAGATTTTAATGTACCTGCGTAAAAGCTCGAACCGGCGGCAGGACGCCAGCATAGACGAGCCGCTGAACACCGACACCGACGGCAACGAGCTGCTGCTGATGGACGTGCTGACGAGCGACGACCCGCAGGTCGGCGAGGAACTGGAGCGCAGCGCCGAGCGCGCCGCCCTGCGCGGTGCGGTGGGGCGGCTGTCGCCCCGGGAGCGCCGCATCATGGAGCTGCGCTTCGGCCTCAACCACGAGACGGAGCACACCCAGAAGGAGGTCGCCGACACGCTGGGCATCTCCCAGAGCTATATTTCCCGGCTCGAAAAGCGCATCATCCGCCGCCTGCGCCGGGAGCTGGAGGCAGTGGGATAAAAAATCTGCAGCCCCGCAGGGGCCGGGTATGCCCGGCCCGCGGCCTGCCCGTCAGCAGGAGCCCCCGGAAAGCCGCGGGCCGCACATGTGCGGCCTCTACAGGGCAATGCCTTTTACACCACCGCCTCCGCCCGGGTATTCGTCACAAACTCCACCGCCAGCCCGGCGATCATGTTCATCTCGGGCTGCAAAGAGTACAGCAGGTACTCGTACCCCTCCCGCGTCCACGATATACCGGTGATGCGCCCGGCGTTCTGGCGCTGGGTCACGGTGACACCGTCAATGTCGTACTGCTGTACATCCTCAAATGCCAAGTCAAAAAAGCCGACGGGGTAAAGCATCTGCCCGGTCCTGGCCGTGCGCAGGCTCATGCGGCGGCCCGGCACAATGTCGTAGTCGATCTCCGAGACCTGCCCCTCAATGAGCCAGTAGCGGTAGGGCATGATGATTTCATTGCTGGGTGCGGACGAGATGCGGAACCCGCCGGTCTGCCCATAGTTGGGCTGTAGATACTCGGTGCGGGTCTCGCGTCCGCCGTGCGCTTCCTCCCGCCGCAGGACCAGCACAAGCACCAGCGCCACCGACACCACGGCCAGCAGCACCAGCGCAAGGACAAACCACAGGGAATCTACCATAAAAATCCCTCCTTTTCCGTATGCTATGCCGCGGCGGTGCGCCGTGTGCAAAATTTACCGGTTTGCCGCCGTGCATACCCGCCCATACTCCCGGTAAATAAAAACTGGGGGTCAGCAGGATGTATGCAGGAAAAGTAGAGCTCTGCGGTGTGGATACGGCGCGTCTGCCCGTGTTGAGCGAGGCCGAAAAAAGCCGCCTCATCAAGGCGGCCCGGGCGGGGGACAGGCAGGCCCGGCAGGAGATGGTGCAGGGCAATCTGAGGCTGGTGTTAAGCGTTGTACAGCGGTTTGCGGGCCGTGGCGAGAACATGGACGACCTGTTTCAGGTCGGGTGCATCGGGCTCATCAAGGCCATCGACAACTTTGACCCGGCGCAGAACGTGCGGTTCTCGACTTACGGCGTGCCGATGATCGTCGGCGAGGTCAAGCGCTACCTGCGGGACAACAACGCCGTGCGGGTCAGCCGCTCCATCCGCGACCTGGCCTACCATTCGATGCAGGCGCGGGAGGAGCTGCAAAAGCAGAACGGGCGCGAGCCGAAGCTCTCCGAAATCGCCGCCCGGGTCGGCCAGAGCCCGGAGAACGTCGCTATGGCGCTGGAATCCGCTGTGACGCCGACGAGCCTGTATGAGCCGGTCTACTCCGACGGCGAGGACAGCTTTGCCCTTCTGGACCAGCTGCGCGACGCCACAGGCGAGGAAAGCTGGATCAGCGACATGATGTTCCGCGACACGGTCAGGGCACTCACACCGCGGGAGCGCCGCATTATTGCCCTGCGCTATCTGAACGGCAAGACCCAGACGCAGGTGGCAAAGGAGATCGGCATCAGCCAGGCCCAGGTCAGCCGCCTGGAAAAGGCCGCGCTCAACCATATCAAGGAGCAGATCTGCGCGAACTGAGCTTTAATTATCAAAAATGCTTTGTAGGGGCGAACATTGTTCGCCCGCTGAAGCCTTGCGGCAGTACGGATCTTCCGGGTCGATGGCGAGCATCGACCCCTACAACGTAGGGGCGGATTCCATATCCGCCCGGGAGTTTGGCCACTGCCGCACATGACCTGCGGGCGAACAATGCTCGCCCCTGCATTCTCTGCACACAAAAACGGCAGCCCATCCGGACTGCCGTTTTACATTCTGCTATTCCACCTCGATCCCGCAGGCTCCCAGTGCGCGGGTGAAGGACTTCGGGTTCTTGTACAAAATGCCGGTGATCCCCAGATTGTACGCAGCCTGGGCGTTGGCCTTGTTGTCGTCAACAAAAATCGACTCATCGTAGGCCAGGTGGCAGGTCTGCATAAGCGTTGTAAAAATCTCCGGCTCGGGCTTGCACAGGTGTACATCGCACGAGGCAATGCCGCCGTCAAACAGCGAGAACCACTCCCGCTGGCGCAGCTCGTCCATAACGTCCGTCGGGATGTTCGTCAGGTAGTACAGGCGGTACCCGGCGGCCTTCAGCTTGCGCATGATCTGCACGGTGGTCTTATTGGTTTCCAGCATCGTGAACCACTCGTCAAGGCAGGTCTGCACCTCAAACACGCGGTTGGCGTGGGCAGCCTTCTCCAGCATGATCTTATTGGCTTCCTCGCGGGTGATGATGCCGCGGTCCAGATCCTGCCACTCCTGGCTGCCAAAGACGATGTCGTAGGTCTCCTCCTCGGCGCGGCGGTTCATGAAGTGGTCCATCAGAAAATCCCTGGGATTAAAATTGACGACAACGCCGCCGAAATCAAAAATAATATTCTTGTACATAAAAACCTCCCTGCGGGGCAGTGTGTGTTGCCTTTATTATACACGCCCCGGGGCGATAGGGCAAGGCAACAATTTCACTTTCCCGGCATAGAATAGACCGGAAATACCGGAAAAGGAGGCACGCCATGACCCTGCGCGATCTGTCAGCCAAGGACGTCATCCAGCTGAAAACCGGGGAGAACCTGGGCCGCATCGACGATGTGGTCTTTGACGAGCACGGCGGCCGGCTGCAATCGGTCATTCTGCGCGGGCGGGCGCACTGCTTCGGTCTGCTGGGCTGCGACGATGACCTGATCCTCCCGTGGGAGAGCATCCGCACCATCGGCACCGACGTCATCATGGTCGATGCCGGACCGCTGCCCGGCGCGCGCCGCCGCTGATGTCTGCAAATCGTATATTTTGTGTAAAATTCCGCAAAAATCGGCTGTATTTTTTGGGATACTATGCTATAATTAAAATTCAAAAGGCGGAAAGTGAGGAATCGGCCATGCAGACCACGCGCAGACTGGCAGTGCTGACCGTGCTGGCTGCGGTGCTCATCGCGGCGGGGGCGCTGTTCCTCATTGCCCCGGTCTGGCAGCCGCAGCGCCCTGCCGCTGCGTATGTCCCGGCGGCGGTACACACTGCCGCGCCGGAGGCACCGACCCTCATCGACATCAACACGGCCACGGCGGAGGAACTGACCGCCCTGCCGGGCCTTGGCCCCCGGAAGGCCGCTGCGCTCGTAGCCTACCGCGAGGCGCACGGCCCGTTTGCCACGCTGGCGGACGCCGCTGCGGTCAAGGGCATATCCCTGCGCATGACAGAAAGCTGGGCGGGCCTGGCCGCTGCCAATCATTAGGAGGAGATACACTTGGAAAAAAAGCCGGCAAGCATCTTCATCAACCGTGAACTCAGCTGGCTTGACTTTGACAGCCGCGTGCTGGCCCTTGCCAAGGAAAAGACCGTGCCGCTCGGCGAACGCATCAAGTTTGCTGCCATCTTCGGCAGCAATATGGACGAGTTCTTCATGGTCCGCGTCGGCTCGCTCTACGACCAGACGCTGCTCAAAAACAATAAGACCGACAACGTCACCCACATGACGGCAGCGGAGCAGATCGCTGCCATCACGCCGCGCGTGGCGGAATTGCAGGCAAAATGCGATAAATACTTCCAGCACCTTGTCTCGGCGCTGGCGCAGGAGGGCTACAAAAAGGTAGACTTCGCCAAGCTCGCCAAGCCGCAGGAGCATTTCTGGAAAACCTACTTCCAGCGCGAACTGTTCCCGCTGCTCAGCCCCCAAATTGTCGATTCCCGCCATCCGTTCCCGTTTTTGAACAACAAGGATATCTACTACATCGCTCAGCTGCACACGAAAAATGAGGGCATCAGCTACGGCATCGTGCCGGTCAGCAGCCAGTTTGAACGGGTGCTCTTTGTCAAGGACGGCGAGACGACCTGCTTTGCCTTTGTGGAGGAGCTGATCGCCCACTATGCCGCGACGATTTTCAGCGCCAGCACGGTGCAGAAGCAGTGCCTGTTACGCGTGACCCGCAACGCGGACATCACGGTGGACGAGGGCATGATGGATCACGACGTCGACTTCCGCGATGTCATGAGCGAGCTGCTGAAAAAGCGCCGTAAGCTGGCGGCTGTGCGCCTGCAATTCTGGCCGGACGCCCCGCAGGAGATCGTCAAATTCCTGCGCGACAAGCTCGTCGTGCCCGCGGATCGCTGCTATACCCAGACGTCGCCGCTCGACTCCGGCTCGCTGTTCAAGCTGGCCGGGCGCATCTCCGGCGACGGCGGCCACACGGCGCTGTTCTATCCCGCGGCAAAGCCCATGCAGGCCCCGGCAGGGTACGACCTGTACACCGAGGTCCGCAAGCATGACGTGCTGCTGGCCTACCCGTACCAGAGCATCCGCCCGTTTATCAAGATGCTGCTGCGCGCGGGCGCTGATCCCGACGTTGTGTCGATCAAAATGACGCTCTACCGCATGGCCAGCGACTCCCAGATCGTGAACGCCCTGATCGCCGCTGCCGAGAACGGCAAGGAGGTCGTCGCGATGGTCGAGCTGCGCGCCCGCTTTGACGAGCAGAACAACATCGACTGGTCCAAGCAGCTCGAGGATGCGGGCTGCACCGTGTTCTACGGCTTCGACGATTACAAGGTCCATTCCAAGCTGACCCTTATCACCAGCCGCGTCAACGGCCAATATAAGTACTTGACGCAGATCGGCACCGGCAACTATAATGAAAAGACAAGCGAGCTGTACACCGACCTGTCCTTCATCACGACCCGGCAGGAGATCGGCGAGGAGGCCAGCGCCGTCTTTAACAACATGGCCCTGCAGCGCCTGACGAGCGAGGCAGACACGATGCTGGTCGCACCGCTGCGCTTCAAGACCGTGCTGCTCGAGGAAATGGACCGCCAGATCGCGCTGGCCATGCAGGGCAAGCCCGCGTCCATCATCCTGAAAAACAACTCCATCAACGACCCGCAGATCATCGATAAGATCAGCGAGGCCAGCTGTGCAGGTGTCCGTGTGGATATGATCGTGCGCGGCATCTGCTGCGTGCGTGCCGGTGTGCCGGGCCGCACCGAGAACGTGCATATCCGCAGCCTGGTGGGCCGCTATCTGGAGCACTCCCGCATCTACTGCTTCGGCAGCGGCGAGGCCATGCGCATTTACATTGCGTCCGGCGACTTCCTGACCCGCAACACCGAGCGCCGCGTTGAGGTCGGCGTCCGCGTGGATGACCCGGCCATTGCCAAAAAGCTGCGCGGCATCCTTGACTTGCAGCTGCGCGACACCGTCAATGCCCGCGAGATGCAGCCGGACGGCACCTATGTGAAGGTGCGCCCCGCCGAGGGTCAGCCCCCGGTGGACAGTCAGATGGCGATGTTCGGCTATTTCCAGAACGGCTTTGTGCAGGAGACGGACAAGCCCGAGAAACCAAAAGCAGAATCCAAGCCCAAGGCGGCAGCCGTAAAGGCCGCTGTAAAACCCGTACCCCGGCAGCGTGCGGCACTGCGCCCCAAACGTGCAGGTCTGCTGCAAAGCCTGTTCGGACGCGGGAAAAAATAAGGAGAACCAAAACCATGAAAAGCTGTGTAGTGACCGCAAATTATGCCTGTGACCCCAACAAGGTGTGGCTGTATCTGACCAAGCCGACCCTCAACGGCTGGCGCAGGGACGTCAGCAGCTATGAGGAGAGCGACGACGGCCTGAAGGCTGCCGAAAAGAACACCGACGGCAGCGAGACTCAGATCGTCTTTACCCGCAAGGAAAAGCCCCGGTGCCTGAGCTGCAACTTCCAGAAGGGCAAGATCAGCGGCACCTTTACGGCGCTGCTGCTGGGCGGCGGTGACGCCACCAGCGTGGAATGCACGCTGGATGTCAACGGTCTGGGCCTTTTCACTAAGCCCGAAAAGCTCCTGAACGAGCGCCTGGAGATGCTCCGCCAGACGCTGGGGGCGTAAAAGGTCCTTGGCCCCCTCTGCGAGGGGGCTCCCGCCGCAGCGGGTGGGGGAGAGAACCT
>ENA-UALF01001204-UALF01001204.1-human-gut-metagenome-genome-assembly--contig:-NODE-1204-length-10276-cov-10.613932_pt1 | contig 10276 bp, 9 predicted proteins | sample MGYA00243698_ERZ654464 | MGnify/ENA primary metagenome ERZ654464 (study PRJEB26926, sample SAMN06164595) | human gut metagenome | biome: ENVO:00009003; feature: ENVO:2100002; material: ENVO:00002003...
CGAGATCGCTCAGTGTCTCGTGGGCTCGGAGATGTGTATAAGAGACAGATTAACACCTTTGTCAACTTTAAATATGGGATTATCAATAAAGGCATTTAGGGTAAGCACCTCGCCATTTTCTGCAATATTTCTTAAAACAAATGCAGGTATAGAATGAGAATTACAAAAGCTGGTAAACTTATTACCGCAGTAATAACAAGTTTCTTGCTTAGTTATCTCTCTAATTTCTTTTGAAAATTTTCCTATTTTCTTTTTCATCCCTATATCTTCTCTTAATCTTGATTTATCTCTTGGTAAAATATCACCTAAATCAAAAACTGATGCATAATCCTCAAACAAATAAAATCACCTCATATAATGTTTTTCAATAACATACAAAAATCGAATTACTTTACCAATCATTCAAAATGTTCAGATTATTTAAATTTGCAAGGGGGAGAGAGCATAAAATATGTTTTCACAAATTGAAAGATTTTCTTCAATTTAAAGAATTAGGTTAGAATTTTGATGTCATTTTCAGCTAAATTCGATTTCTTCATTAACTTTCTCATGGATATCAATTCTATTTTCAATATCAATCTTATTAACCAGCCAACCGTTCAAATTGCAATTTCTGATAAATTCATCAATCCTGTTAACGCCATACATTTCTTTCAGCGTCACTACAACTCCAAAACGAAGTCCCACACCATCTTTTGGATCTAACCTATTATTTGTTTTTATTTCCATTCCCCACTTTTTATTTTTGTACGATTTTTTGGGGATTTTTCTACTCTTTGGCTTCTCTGATATATACTTTACATTATCCCATTTTCTGAATCGTTCTCTTGCTTCGCCTTCAAGAATAAAACTTTTTGCTGTTCCCAACGAATCCTCTTGATTTTGCTTATCGTCATTTATTTCGATCAGCTTTCCATTATCTTTTATTCTGCCAAAGTGCAGATTAAGCTCAGTGTTTGTATAATCGACTCCTTGAGACCTGTCGCATATTGGGAAATAACACATAGTCGCTCTGGCAAAATAAGGGTAACTGTCATCTTTAAGTGGAACAGGAAAATGATAATTATAAGTATTCCATTTCTCACTTGTATCTGTTACCACAAATTTGATTTCATCGTCTTTTGTCTGAACGATATCATCAATTTTGATTGGAACAACACCGTGCCCATAAATAGCTACTTCTTCCGGAGTCGGTGCTTCATTCCAACCTCTCGCTGAGTCTATAATCATTGCTTTAGCTACTTCTCTGTTCAAACCTAATACATCAATCAAATAGGATAATTTTCTTGCAATCCAAGGAGCAGCAAAGGAAGTTCCTGCTACAAATGCAGCGCCCAATGGTTCGCAAACTTGAATATACTTTTCCTCACTTCCTCCATAATAGCTAACATCAGGCTTGGCGAAAAAGGAAAGCGCAAGACCTTTTCTGGTGTATTTAGTTGATAATCCGCTTTTTGTTACTGCATTTACTACTAAACTGTTTATTGAGTCTGCCGGAGATCCGATTTTTTCAATGTTTTCATTTGGCTTATTAGTTCCCGCAACAACAAAGATCACATCATTTTCGGCTTGGATTTGATCTAATACTGCAGCTTCGGCTGAAATAAAATTATCATTAACTTCCTTATTACTTCCTAGAGAAATATTCCAAACCTTAATATCCTTATTTTCGGCAATAATACATTTTATTTGCTTAATAATTGTAAATGATGAAAATTGAGCTCCGGCTGCGACACCAAAATGTCTTACTCTAAATCTTCCGCATCCATCATTCAGCCAAGGATTCAACTTGGGTCCATCTACAATAATAGATGATACCGCTGTTCCGTGACGATAGTCACTGGGATTTTTGGGAATGTTTTTATCAACCATGTCGTGATATTCTACCCATTCACTGAAATATACCCGAGTATCAAATAATGTATCAATTACACCAATAGTAGGCTCAATGCTTGGCGATGGAATATGAGCTATTTCTTGTTGATAATCTTCAATAAAATCTTCAGGGGACAGGTCTGATAAATTTTCTGTTGCCATAGAAACAAGATAAGGAGCCTTTTCAAATAGAACTTTAGATTGATTCTCATCTAAGAAAACCGTACGATTATCAAGAATTCTGCTTGATAAAATATCAATGCCGATTTCGTGAAATAGTTGTTTTGTATCCATTCCTGTATCATACAAAGTAATGATACTTGCCTTAAATTGTTGAGTTGCTTTTTCTATTTCAAAATCGTCAATATATGAAACATCAGCCACTATCTGTTTGAACAAACTTTTTGTTAATCCGTATTTTTGAAAATTGATTTTATAGTTCACATAATTATCAAAAATTGCTTTAGTAATGCCATCTTTAAATACAGAATATATTACTTCATCTGATTTATACAACATATCTATACTGTTATCTAAATCATCAATTGATAAAAAATAAGTGATTATATGCTTTGTTTTTTCAGAATTAAATTTTGCTCCTACGATAGCATAATTAGATTGATCCCCTTTAAACAGACCAGCAATACGGTTGCTTTTAGCTACTATTTTATTATAATACACACTAATTAAAATACCATTAAATGGTCTATTTTCGTGTATCCAAAAATCTTTAATCTGAAAAAGCTTGGATGTTAATTTATTCAATTTTTGACTTGTAACAACTACTTTACTATTCATCGCAGGACCGCCACCGCTAGCACTCTTTGGCGCCTGAACAAAACGATTTCCTTTTAGTTCCAAAACATTATTCATTCGTTTCATCCTCCTTATTCAGTTTTCTTGATACGGTGCTTTTGGACTCTCCCTTGAGTTTTTCAATTTCTCTTACTGTAAAGCCCTTTTCGTACAATTGGTTAATATCAGTTCTATCAAGATTACCAATCAAACTGTTATAAAGCCTTCTCAAATAATCATATCCGGAATTAATATCACTGAAAGCCAAAGATGTTTTGATAATATTCTTTAGTTCTCCTGGAAAAGGTAATTCATCAGACGCATTTAAGATTTTTTTAAATAATCTTGTATCTTTAGAAATCCCTTTGAAATTTTTGATAAATGCCGAGAAATAATATTCAGCAACTTCAATTAGATCATTCTTGCTATATCGATTAAAATTAATAACAGCATCAAAACGTCTAATTAATGCTTTGTCAAAGTTCGAAAATAAATTGGTTGTTGCGATAATCACTATTTCTTTATTTAAATCAGTTAGACGATCAAGTTCTCGCAAGATAGTTGAAGTAACTCTTCCCATTTCACGCACATCATTGGAATTTATTCGATCTAATGCAATTACATCTATTTCATCAAATAATACAACCACTCTATTTGAATTTGGAAGCATATTAATTTCATTAAATACACTTGCTATATTCTTGTTAGTCTGCCCTAGTTTACTATCAATTAAGTTATCAAAATCCACACAAAATAAAGTTCTATCCAGCAAACGAGCTATGTGTTTAGCCGCCTCGGTCTTTCCGCTACCCGGGAGACCCTCAAATAAAAATTTATTGATGCCGATATTGTGATTAACCGCATTAATAATTCCTTTTATATCTTCTGAAATTTCAGTTGGTAAATTTAATGGTTCCATTACATTAGTGTTAATTTGTTTTAAAAATTCACTTTCAAAATCGCTGCTTTGAGGTGTATACAAATTAGATTCAGCAATCAAACTCATAATATATTCTGCCAACTGTTCATCTCCAATACTGTCAAAATATCTTGCTATATTTATTGCTTCGTTTCTAAAAGCATTTTCGTTTCTTTCAACATGATATTTTATCAGATTGATAACATTTTGCTTTTTCAAAACACATCACCTCTCATATTTTTAATTATAGCACGTTCTGGGACATAAATCAATATATTGGGACAAATCTTTTAGAGTTTATTATAAGTGTCTGTTTAAGGCATCACTATATATATGCTTATTTTTCTGATATAAATCGAACTTCACCCTCAATCAGAACACAGCCTTTGTTCCACCTCATACCCACCAACAAATACCACCTTGATTTTCTCTTTTGATTCTACGATTATGCAGTCGATTATTTGTCTGATAATTACATCGTTAAATTCCATAGGATGGTTTTTAAGTCCTTCTATGATTTGGAAGATTTCATCAAGTCTTGTTTTTGTATTTGCCTGTTTGCTGTTTGAGTTTTCATATATTTGCAATTCGTTTTGTAAGCTGTGTTTCTTAATTATGATTTCTTCAAGCTGTGATTCCAAAGCTTCTGCATTCTCAATATCGGCAGTTATCTGATTAAGCAAATCGACATATTCTTTGTCTAACCTTGCAATTTCTATTTGAATATCTATTGTTTTATCTTCAGTTTGTTCGCCTGAAAGTCCCATTTTAATGTGTTGCTTTAATTTTTCAAGCACTTCCGAGCATTTGCCGATGTTATTCTGAACAGCTTGTACAATGGCATTTTGCAATACACTTTCTTCAACTGACGGGGAGTGGTGACAATACTTTTTGCCGTAATCAAGTCGGTTAATACATCGCCACATTATTTTCTTTTTGCCGTCTGTTGTAGTCCAAGTGCATCTGCGATAGGGAGTGTGGCACTCACCACATATGAGCAGTTCCGACAGAGCGTACTTACTTGAGTATTTGCCCAACTCGGTTTTTGTGCCTATTTGTTTAACCTTTTTCTTACTTGTTCTTCTCGCCATTTCTTCCTGCACTCGATTAAACTTTTCGGGGGAGATAATGGCAGGGTGATTGTTTTCTACATAGTATTGAGCCCTTTCTCCGTTGTTTCTTTTAACCTTTTTTGAGATACAGTCAACTACATATGTCTTATTTATGAGAGCGTCACCCTTATACTTTTCATTTGATAGAATTGATTTGACAGTACCGTAATGCCACACTTCCTTTCCAGTGGGGGTGGCAATCTGATTGGCAGTCAGATATTTAGCTATTGTTCTTACACTTTCACCCTCAAGATATTTATCAAATATTTCTCTGACAACCTTCGCTTCATCTTCAACGATTTCTGGTTTTCCGTCTGCTCCTTTTTTGTATCCAAGAAATGAGTTATAGGAGAATGACACCTTGCCTTCCTTTGCACTTTGTTGCTTGCCCCATTTTACATTGGCGCTGATATTTTCTGCTTCACTCTGTGCTATACTGCCGTAGATTGTAATATAGAATTCGGCGCCTGCATCCTTACTGTGCAGTCCCTGTTCTTCAAAATACACATCAACATTGAGTTCTTTCAGAATTCTTATATATTTCAGACAGTCAAGTGTATTTCGTGAAAATCTTGATATTGATTTCGTTATAATCATATCAATTTTGTGCCGCTTGCAGGCTCGAATCATCTTCATAAATTCATCTCGCTTTTTGGCACTTGTTCCCGAGATACCTTTATCTGCATAGATCCCTGCAAAAGACCATTTTGGCTCACTGTTGATTTTGTCGGTATAATGCTTTACCTGAACTTCATAGCTGTTGAGCTGTTCTTCCATTTGAGTAGATACACGGCAATATGCGGCTACCCGAATTTGTCTGTAGGAATTTTCGGCATCAGTTTCGGTCTTTATTTTTGGGGCTATGTAGTTGACCTTTCGCTGCAATACTGTTTGTTCCATAGTGCACCTCCGATTTTTTGATTATTCTTTAGCGTTATCTTTATATAGCTTTTGTCAAGGGTTATTGCGGTAACTGTTTTTGAGAATAGCGATAATGAAAAAGCTGAAAGCGGACTTGTGTTGAAGTCTGATCTCAGCTTTTCCGTTATATGATTTATCGAATTTATATTAGAATACTTTATGGAAGCGTTTCTGAATATCATCTCTGTAATGCTGTCTTTGTTAATTTTTCCGTGTTCAAGAATTTTTCTAATCTCATTTTCAATCCTTACGGTTTCGTTACTGATAACGCCACAGCCGTTATCCTCTTTTATTAAATCGGGATTTTTGATTATAGTGTTTAGCAAGTGGGTTGTTTCTTTAAGCAAAGTATCATCGTTGAGATGTATTATATTATGACAATCGTTGTTTTTGCAAATCCATCGAGTACCCTGAACACACCTTGTTTCGTGGTTTCGCTTTAAGGGCGAACCGCAGTTGGCACATAATATCGGTACATTGAGTTTGTATATATCCGACTCTCTGTCAACATTCTTTTGAGTATCTCTTGCAGTTTTCACTTTATTTGCCTTATCGTATGTTTCTTTACTGACTACAGAAGGGTATAAATCGATTCCTGTGTAAATATCATCATCAATTATTCTCTTGATTTTCCCTTTGTTCCACGATACTTCTCCGGGCATATATTCAATGTTCTCCGAAGTCAGAAGCTGTGCGATTTTCAGTAATGACAACCCACTGATATATAAATCAAATATTCTTTTCACTGTCATTGATTCTGTCGGATTTATTGTGATAATGCCGTTTTGATAAGCATATCCGTATTTAACCGTCCTGTTTTTCATTTTTTGTCCTTTCATCTAATAATCTCAGTTAATTCAAGTCCACCTGTTAAGGTGAATACAAGCTTATGATCATAGTCTGCTTTAATCAGTTCAACTGTGTCACTGAATATTTCCTCGTTGAATTGTTCACGGTAGTCGAATTTATCTATTATTTCACTCAGATGTTTCAGATTGCTGATTGTTTCCTCTGCTGAATCATCATTTAGCAGAACCTTGCGATCACTTCGCAGCTTTGAGATTTTTGAGTTGATTTCAAGAGTCTGCTTCGAGTATTCACTCTCACTTAATATTCCTCTTGTGCGGAGTCTTGCAACCATAATGTTCTGTGAGCTTAAATCGGCTATCTGTTTATCTATAGCGGATATTGTTGCCTGATTTGGATTTGATATATTTTCTATGTACTCAAGCTGACTAATCATATTGTCGAGAATTTCCGATTTATATCTTTTCAGTTTGCTCATCATCGTAATGTATGCGTCATATATATCAGTTTCAAGAAGTGTTTGTGTTGTACAATCTGTTTTCAGCGACGCTTTATATGAACAGCCCCAATACGCTTTGTTGTTGATTACTATCCGTCTGTAATTGTGGCCACATTCACTACACTTAATAATTTTGCTTAATGGATATGAATTTGTTAAATGTTGTACACTTCTCCTTTTTTGTAGTTCCTTTACTGCGTTAAATGTTTCTTTGGAGATAATTGCAACATTGCTGTTTTCTATATAGTATTTTGCACATTCACCCTTATTTTTCTTTCTCGCAAATGGTAATGCTTCTGTTGTATATGTTTTTTGTAGTAATGCATCTCCCATATATCTTTCATTATTAAGAACATAATCTACCGTAAAGCAATGCCATTTACCTTTTCGGGACGGAATTTGATTTTCATTCAGTGTATTTGCTATGGCTTGTTTTCCCATACCTTGTAAATACAGAGCAAATATTGTTCTTACTGTTTTTGCTTCATCTTCGTTAACTATAAGCTCATTGTTTGACAATCGATAACCAAAGGCTGGGTATGTAGTATTAAAAGCCCCTGACTCCATTCGTTTACGATAACTCCACCGCATATTATCCGATATATTCTGTGATTCCTGCTGTGCGGCAAGACCGGGAAGTGTTACAAATAATTCAGCATTCATTTTTTCGGAATCAAGAGCTTGTTCTTCGAAATACACACGAACACCTAATGCTTTAAGCATTCTTAATACGGTCAACAAATCACTTGTATTTCTCGCAAATCTTGAAATTGACTTAGTAATTATGCAATCAATCTTATGCTTTTCGCAGTCCTTTATGAGCCTTTTGAATTCATCACGCTTTTTCATAGATGTCCCTGATATACCCTCATCGGCATAAATATCAACCAATTCATATTCAGTGTGAATTTTAGAATAGTCAGTATAATATTTAATCTGAGTTGCAAATGAATTTAACTGGTCTGAAGAATCACTTGACACTCTGCAATAGGCTGCAAGTCGAATTTTTTTATCTGAATTTTTTGATGGCTGTATTTCAGTAACTACCATTTCAACGCCCTTTCCTTGGATTTTTGCAAGACAACAATATCACAATAGTTTGAAACTATCCAGCGAATATTACATCTTTTTTGAGCTTTTTATGCGGTCAGCAAAATGTTTTCAGATTCTTTCAAAACTATTTTTACTACGCATTTGTATTCTTCTTCTGTCAGTAAATTCATTTTAAAGAGAAGTTTCAACATATTCAATTCATAGTAACATTCTGAATTTTTTATTGCTCTACTCTTATTCATCTTTTTTGTTTTCCTTCGCATATTTGTAGTTTTCCGTATCTTCATCTGCTTTTGATGTGACACTGCAAAGGCACATTACCGCTACTCCGATAAACGCACCAAGAAACAAACCTATAATAAAACCTAACATTATAATCTCTCCATTCTATAATTTTATTTGTTACGCAGGCAACGGCTATGCACAGCACAACCGCCGCCTGCTGTTTATCAATCGTTTTGGATAGTTCTGTATTTCACACTATCCGATTGTCGCTATTTATCCTCGATTTCCTGCGACAAGGAACACATCAGACAGTTGTGCATACAACTTCATTGGAATCTCACCACCCTGAGGATCTCCCAGAGCCGCCCTCGTATGTTGCGACGGTTTTATCACGCTCGACTTTCGACCGGACGGAAGTATCATTATCCCATCTGCCTGTCATCGCCTTCTTTATATTTACCTTACAAAGTCAGAGTCCTAAAGTCCTTTACAGGAGTTCGCTCTTGTAGCTTGTCCATTCCGAACAGCAGAAGGAAAGTATCTGATGTGCTGATATTCTGTTTTCAAGGTTCACAGAGGTATAAAATAACCCCCTCACTTTATTTGCCGTTAAGTGAGAGGGTTGATAACCATAAAAATTAAAAATTTTAATTTTTATTTTCTATGATTTTTTTAAGTTTTTCAAGGATGCGATGCTTTCTTTTGTTCACTGCTACCTGTGAGATACCAAGCAATTTAGCTATCTCTCGTTCAGTCATATTCTCAAAAAACACCTTTTTAATAATATCCAGTTCTTCCGCTGTCAGTTGTTGCAAAGCGATATGTAATTTTTCAAGATCAACATTTATCTCAACCTCACATTCTACACTTTTACTGTCATACGAGAATTGCATTGAATTATCATCAATCAGCCTATTAAGAGAATCTTCTCGACTTGGCACAATTTCTTTGATATTTCCATCCTTTTCTTTAATAACACGCTCTGTTTTCAGATCTTTTTCAAAATAATCAATTTTTCTTTGACCTTTCACATAAGCTGCATAGACTTCGTCTGTCACTTCAATAAAATGACCGTCTATCCATAATTCTTTCAATATTATTTCCTCCGATTGTTCTGAATTTCCGTAATTTCAGATTAATCGGAGGGTTTTTATTCCTATAAAGCATTTTGCCCTTTCTGCTTTTAACGCAAAAAAGGTAAAAAAAATGCCGACAGGTAATAGCATTAAAAGCTATAACTTGTCGGGATTTATTATGTAATTAAATTATTTCTTTATGTATTTTATCTATTTTCGTTATTATGAGAACAAAGCATATTTATAACAGTCTGATTAATATAAAATGAACCTTTTGCACCTGAATCTCTTCTCATATTACGAAAACATTTTCTGACTTTAGCTCGAATATTGCTATATTTTGTAATATCATTCAAACATTCATTATATACATCAACAATATCCCATATTAAACTCACCGAAAATGTATTGCACATTTTCTCATAATTTTCGCAAATAAACTTCTTTAATGGAGATATAATTAGATTTTGTTTTGCAGCAGTATTCATTTCAGCACGTACATTTTTATTATGAGCAATGTATTCATCCGCTAACAACTTGACTAATATATCACTCAATCTTTCATATAAAGGCCTATTATTTTCATATAATTCGTCAACCATTTTCTGTTTGCGTTTTATATGATTAATTAACAGCGGAATAACAACCAGAGATAAAATTCCACCTACAATTGACGCAATCCATACACGAATATCTTCAGGACAGGATAAAAAAGCTAATGCAGTTGGTACACCAATTATGACTACAGAACAAACAAACAGAATAATATAGTTTACAACTAACATTTTATCACAAAAATCACTTATTTTATCAAAGACTCTTCTAACTTTTGGCCGCTCTTCCCTGAGTTTTTCAAATTTTAATAACATTGTATAAATTTTTCTTTCTCTAAAAATTGAGTAATCTTAGCCTCTGTTTTGAAGTAACAAAATTACTCTATTTATCAGCTGTCTCTTATACACATCTCCGAGCCCACGAGACACTGAGCGATCTC
>ENA-UALF01001207-UALF01001207.1-human-gut-metagenome-genome-assembly--contig:-NODE-1207-length-10248-cov-5.067007_pt1 | contig 10248 bp, 7 predicted proteins | sample MGYA00243698_ERZ654464 | MGnify/ENA primary metagenome ERZ654464 (study PRJEB26926, sample SAMN06164595) | human gut metagenome | biome: ENVO:00009003; feature: ENVO:2100002; material: ENVO:00002003...
GGGCAGATTTGCCCCGCCAGCGGGCGAAAGAAAAAGTCGTCACCGCCAAGACCGCACCACGAGATATTCGTGGTGTGACCCAAGGTCAGCGCCAACTGCGAACCGCCGCTACCGAAACTGTGCGCAGCGTAACAACCCAAGTGCAGATGCAGACCCGTGCGCAAAAAATACGGCTTGCCGTGCAAAAGGTTGCTGCTGGTACAGGCAGAACGGCTGTGGCGGTACGCTCGGCAATTCGTAACTTTCTTGCCGGCTTGTACAGCCTTACAGCGGTTCTTGCAGCGGGCTCAGGCGCGGCACTGGGCATTGTTATCGTCATCAGCCTTGTGGCATTTGTCTCCGGCTCGGCCTACGGCATCTTCTTCGCCGCCGATGCCCCCAACGCAGCGTCCGTCACCGTGCGCGAAGCCGTAGAAACCCTGACGGCAGAATACCGCGACAGACTGGAAGAAATCTCCGACACCGTACAGCACGACCGCCAAGACATTACCGCCAACGATGATGTATACTACATTCGCTGGCAGGATGTCTTGGCGGTCTTTTCTTCGTATGTGGCGGGCAGCGAACAGGGCGCGCCCGTTGCGGCACTGCCGAAAAATCAAGTGGACAAGCTGCGGAAAATTATGTGGGCAATGAACGCGGTGGACTACTCTACCCGTGCGGAAACCGCTGTTATAGAAACGACGGACAAGAACGGTAAAGTAACCACAACAGAAATAACCGAAACCGTCCTAGTAATAAGTCTTACCCACAAAACACCCGACGAGATGGCGGCAGATTATCATTTCACCACCCGCCAGAACTCCTATCTGCAACTCCTGCAAGACCCACAGTATGAGGAACTGTGGACAGAATTGCTCGGCGGTTTTGCACAGGGCGGTGGAGAACTTATGAACCCGGACAGCACTCGCACCCCCACAGGCACCCTGCAGTGGCCGCTGCCGGTTGCGGGTACGATTACCTCGCAGTTCGGTCACCGTGTAGACCCAATCACTGGAGAGGTCAGTTCCCACACTGGCACCGACATTGCCTGTGCCGAGGGCACACCCATCCTTGCCGCCGCAGATGGCACCGTCACTGTTGCCAACAGTCTTGACAGCTGGGGCGGCAGTTACGGCTACTACATCCAAATCGACCACGGCGGCGGACTGGAAACACTATATGCACACTGCTCCAGCATTTGTGTCACCACCGACCAACAAGTGCAGGCCGGGCAGGTCATCGGTTATGTCGGCCACACTGGGCGAGCCACAGGCAGCCATTTGCACTTAGAGGTACATGTAAACGGAAGCAGGACAGACGCAATGAGGTATTTCGGAATGTAAATTGTAAGAAAAAAGAAATTAAATTATAGCAGTAAGACTTTGAAAATCGCCATTTGAAAAGCATCCACACAACGCCGCTATAACGCCAAGTAGAATGATTCGGCGATGCTGCTACTGCTTTGCTTATTGCTGCTCGGAAAAATAGAGTCCCAGGTTTTCCTCGATGCGCTGGACGGCGGTGTCCAGGTCGATCTCGTTGCCGTAGTAGTCAAACGCAGCCTCATGCGTTACATCATAAATCGTGGCAGAGCTGACGGACGGCGCGCCCAGCTCTTCGATCAGGGAATCCCAATCGCAGGTCAGCGGGTCGGCGGCGTAGGTCTGCTCCCCGTCCGCGATGGTCTGCGCCAGATAGGCGTTTTCCACATCCCGCTGTACCGAGAAGCCCTTGTAGAGGGAATTCAACTGCACAACGGGGTCTGTCAGCATGATTTGGACAAAAGCTTTTGCCAGTGTGGGGTTGGCGGCGTTAGCCGGGATGGAAACGATCTCTTTGGCCTCAAAGCCGCTGCCGGGCAGCGGCCGGATGGCAACGGCGGGGTAGCTCCAAAACAGCTTCAGCGCGTCGGAACGGCTGCTTACAACGCCGGTACCGCAGGGGTAACTCCCCTCGGCTACCTTGATCAGGCTCATGGCAAACTCCGACTGGGCCACGCTCTGTCCGTTGCCGCTGGCCATCACATACTCGTTGGTTTGGGCGGTGATCTGCTGGGCATCGATCATCTCTCTGGTGGATTGCAGGAATGCGCGCAGCGCGTCCTCGTCAATGCGCTTCTCCTCCGGGAAGAGCCCGGCGCTGGAGGCAATATAGAAGGAATCAAAAATATCCTCGTAGGAGGTGTTAAAAATCAGGCTTTGCTCCTGATAGAGCGCGGCCAGCGACGCCAGCGAGGCGTAGTCATCCACGTTGATCTCGCTGCTGCCGCTTACAAAAACCGGCACGCGGAACACCGACGGATAGGCGTAGGGCCTGCCGTCCAGCGAGTAGGCGGTCAGGATGTTTTCATAGTATCCGTCCATCGAAACAACACCATCCAGCGACGCCAGCACACCTTTCTCCATCAGCGAACGGATGGGCAGGCCGTCCAGAAAAAGCACGTCGGGAGCTTCACCGGCCAGCAGACGGGTGTTTAGATTCTTGATGATATCCTCGTCGGAAAGGGCCTGGCTGGTGGCATCGCGGCCAAATTCCAACTGAACGTCACAATCCGGGTACTGGTTGGCAAAGACCGCGGCGGCGCTGCGGATGACATCGCTGTCCTCCAGCGCCCAAATATACAGGCTTTGCGCTGCCTGTGTGGGCAGGGTGGCGTCCAACCGGATCAGGACAGTCAGCGGCGCGCCGTTCTGCAGGCAGGACACCAGGAAGGCGGCATCCCCCAGCGGGAGAATCTCATAGTCGGTGGTCTGCGGTGCGGCGTAGACAAAGCCTTTTTCCTGCACCATGGCCTGCTTGACCGAGGAACCAAAGCCCGCCTGAAAAACTCCGTCCATGGTGAGGAAAACGATCTGCTGGTTCTCGCCGTCCACCGCATAGGCGGCCACCTCCTGTGCCTCAGGAACAATCGCAAAGGAATCGGCCTTTTCACCGGAAGGAAGCGCATAGACATCCATCGTTCCGGCATTCCGATTGCGCAGATACAGCCGGTTGCCCGATACCGCAAAGGTATAATCCACAACGCTGGGACGGATCGTGGCGGAAATATCCCCGCTCTGCCCGTCCACAATCTGCAGAACACAGCTTCCTGCGCCGTCCGCCAGGCAGACGACCGCATACCCCGGGGCGGCGGCAAAGTCGGTGATGTAGGGCGCGGTGCCGCCGGCAGGCGGCGTATCCGTCAACACTGTGCGGACGCTTCCCTGCGAATCGACGCGGTAGAGCGTCAACGCGCCGCCGGTCTCGGCGGCGGCCACCCACCACCGGCCGCTGCCGCCGTAACAGGCGGTCAGCGTTTCCACCTGCGTTTTGTCCAGCCCGTCCAGAAAGGCTTGTACGGTGGAGGGATCGATGGTTTCCCAGCCATCCCCCGTCCAGGAAAACGCCGCTGCGGTGTTTTGGGCGTCATTATACAGCGATAACGTGGGAACGCCGTCCAGCATCTGTAGCTTGGCGGGAGCGAAGCCGCTGTCCACCGCGGGGGTGACCTCCGTCTGGGTGTATTTTCCCGTGGCGTACTTCGTTTGGGAGGCCGTTCCCGGCTCCTCGGTTGAAGGAGCGGCGGAACACCCTGCCAGCGCCAGCAGCAAAGCCATGAGGGCGGCCAGCGGCGCAAGCCGTGATCGAATTCGGTTCATACAAATTCCTCCTGACGGGGCGGCGGCGCAGGCGGCCGCTGCCCTGGCAATTTTGGTAATACCACTGTACCACACAAAACCTGAAAAAATCCTGAATGCGCCTGCGGCTCTTTCCGGCCTTGGTTGCGCTCCGGGAGAATTTGTGCTATAAATTAAATAATCTGCCGCTTTTGATACGGCCTGCGAGATATGCCCCGGGAGGTAGAATACATGAACTTGCTAGTGATCGAAGATGACCGGAAACTGAACCGGATGCTGTGCGAAATCCTTGAAAAAGAGGGCTACACGGTGAAAGCCTGCACCGACGGGGAGGAAGGCGCTTACTATCTGCAGCAGAACGCCTACGACCTGGCGCTGGTGGACTGGATGCTCCCCGGCGAAAGCGGGCCGGACATCCTGCGGGAAAGCCGCCGCAAGGGGATCATGACGCCGGTGGTGATGCTGACGGCGCTGACCGCCGTGGAAAACAAGGTGACCTGCCTGGATGCCGGCGCCGACGACTATCTGGGTAAACCCTTTGACAGCCGGGAGCTGTTGGCCCGTGTCCGGGCCAACCTGCGGCGGCAGGCCCCCATCGAGGAGCTGGTGGTGCTGCGGTACGGGGATCTGGTGTACGACACCAAGGCGCTGCTGCTGGCCTGTGGCCGGGAGGAGATCGCGGTCTCCAAAAAGCTGGGCCTTATGATTGAACTGTTTATGAAAAGCAAGGGTCAGGCGCTGGCACGAGCCACCCTGTTTGCCCGCGTATGGGGCGCGGACGCCGACGTGGAGGAGGCCATTCTGGACAATTACATCGGCTTTTTCCGCCGGCGGCTGGCCCAGATCCACTCCAAGATGAGCCTGCGGACCGTTCGAGGTGTTGGGTATGCCCTTGTGGAAGAAAAAGAAGGCCGCTGAACCGGCCGCGCCGTTGGACGTTCTGCGGTGGAAGATCGTAGCGGTGAACATCCTGTTTGCCGCCATGGTGGTGGCTACCCTCTGTTTCGTGGCCGCCCGGCAGGGAAAGAACGCCCTGGAGGAGAAGCATAGGCTGGCCTTCGCCTCCCTCTGTTCCGCCCTGGAACAGCCGATCCTGGAGACACAGACCATCGACCATAAGGCGATCTACAGCAGCGCGGTGGAAAACCGCCTGGTGCCCGCCTTATTCGAGAAGGGAGCCCCCATCGAGAATCCCTACCTGCAGGGCGATGATGCCGCACCGCTGCTCACTCTCAGCGAACCAATGCTGGAAGAGGCGCGGCAAAGCGTGGATGGGCAGAACGGCCTGTGGGCCAAAACGGTTGTCCGGCAGGCATACACCCTGCGGGACGGGAGTGCCCTCTGGTTTGCGGAATACTGTGCAATCCCCACGGCCAGTGGGAATTGGATCGAGATGTACCTGTTTCAGGATGCCGCGACCTTCCGGCAGGAATGGGGCAGGATGCAACTGTTGTACGTAGCGGTGGCGGCGGGCGGCGTGCTGGCTTTGGGGGCGCTGGCCTTTGCGCTGACCGGCTGGGCCATGCAGCCCGCCCGGCGGGCCGAGCGGATGGAGCGGGAGTTTTTGGCGGCGGCCAGCCACGAGTTGAAAAGCCCGCTGGCAGTGATCATCACCAGCGCCGAACTGCTGCCTTCCGGCGGCGAGGAGGCAAAATACCGCGCCAACATTCTGTCAGAAGCGCACCGGATGGCGCAGCTGGTGCAGGAGCTTCTATCCCTTTCCCGTCTGGAGACCGCTGCCCGTCAGATCATGCCGGCAAAGCTGGACACCGAGGCCTTTCTCTGGGAAATTTACGAGACATGGCAGCCGGTGGCGGCAAAGGCCGGTGACCGGCTGACCCTCCGCCTGCCGGACGGCGCGCTGCCGCCCATTCGGGCAGACGAGGACGCGCTGAAGCAGGTGATGGCCATTCTGTTGTCCAACGCCGTTCAGCACACCCCCAGCGGTACGCAGATCGAACTTTCCGCCGTGGCGGCGGGGCGAACGGTCTGCCTGTCGGTGGCCGATACGGGGCCGGGCATTGCGGATAAGGAACGGGCTTTCCAAAAGTTTTATCGCGCAGACCCGCAAACCGGCGATGCCAGCCTGGGTCTGGGCCTGAGCATCGCGCAGAAGCTTGTGGCGCTGCATCACGGCAGCATCACGATCCGGGATACGCCGGGCGGCGGCGCTACGCTGCAGGTCACGATCCCACAGGCGTGATATTGGCAGAATCCACAACCGTTTGTCGCATCATTGTAAAAAGTGCTGTGAGAGCCTTTTGGTTTTCTCACAGCACTTTTTGTGTACATACCGAACAAGAAATCACTCGTCGGCATCGTCGATTTTCGATGAAAGAAACGCGCGTTTTCGCTCGAATGAGCACTTTGATATGAAATCCGTGCTATAACAAGGGCAATTTACGGAATAGGATGTGAATCGCCAATATGCAGATAGTAGAATTAGAAATGCTTCCTCTTTCTCTTCGACCGGTATTGCAGCGACTTTATGATATGAAAACTACGCAGTCTGCTCTGCGTGAAGGAGTACTGTTTTCCACCAAGAGAAACAACTACTACTATGATACAGGCACCGGAAAGGTAATTGTGTTGGACGATGATACCAGCTACATTTTCCGCGTATTGTTTGACCCCACGTTGAGCGCCGAAACATTTTTGATATCACTGACAAAAGTCGATCCTAATGCAGTGAAAAACCTCCTACAGACAATTGACGCAGAGCGCTTGTTCCAGCGACCGCCGCTTTTGAGCATGGGAAAAGAAATTGCGGCGGGTGTAACCGATACGGAGCAGAAAGTTGAACAAATCATTCTTGAAGTGACGGAGCAATGTAATTTCCGCTGCAAATACTGCGTCTACTCAGAGGATTTCTCAGGGAACCGTGATTTTGGGAATCGGCGGATGCCGACAGAAATTGCCTTTAAGGCAATTGATTGGGCGTTGGAAAACAGCGGCGCTAAACTGGCAATTACTTTCTACGGCGGCGAGCCGTTGCTCAACTTTAAGCTGATGAAAGCTGTGATTGAGAGGTCTCAGGCCAAGAGAGGGAACAAAGAGATTGTTTATAGCTTTACTTCCAATATGTCGCTCATGACACGCGAAATCGCCACCTATCTGGCTCAAGTTCCGAACTTATATATTATGGCCAGTATCGACGGCCCACGCACTGTCCACGACGCATATCGTGTGTACGCAAATGATGCCCCCACGTTTGAAGACAGCATTGGCGGTCTTCGAATTTTGGCGGATGCCTACGCAGGTTCCCACATGCCGGTTAATATAAACGCTGTGTTGACACCTCCATTTGGATTTGAAAAGTTGGAGCAGGTAAATGCGTACTTCGAATCGCTGGACTGGCTTCCGGCAACCTGCCATGTAAATATTACTTATCCATCGTATGGAACTTGTCCTGGCTTGGATGAGTATTACGACAAAATCACCGGCAATCCCAAGTATGCTCTTCATGGTATGTGCAACCCCCTTATGATATGGCAACAGCGCAAGGCAGAAACCGACGGGCTTGACGCCTACAAAGCCAGAAACATATATTACCATTCGATCTTTGACGACTTGGTTAAAATCAACAATCGCATTATCGTTGATGAACCTACACTGCGCCGGGGATTAAATGGATGCTGCGTGCCAGGAAAGAAAAGACTGTATGTCACGGCAACCGGAGAATATAAAGCCTGCGAACGGATCGGCTCCAGCCCTTCGATTGGTAATGTGGACGAAGGTGTTGATCGAGAACTGATCGTGAAAAAGTATGTTGAGGAATTTGCGGCGCAGTCAAAAGACATCTGCGATAAGTGTTGGGCTTACAATCTGTGCAGGGTATGCTATGCAGGCGTTTGCAATGAAAACGGGTTGGATATGGGGCTGAAAAACGAGGCATGCCGCGCTTCAAGGTCAGTTGCACTAAATAATCTGGCTCTCTACCATGAACTGATGGAAGAAAATCCAGAAGCGCTCAACTGCTTAAAAGATGCAGTGATTGAGTAACTGCGGTACAATAGGCATTTTGCCTGTTTGTATAGATTCTAAGAGAGAGGAGGAGCTATTATGAGCGTCGTAGATCCCATCTTTGGTCGTACTGCAGTTAATGCGGCGAGCAGCTGCGGCTGCACTTGCACGCAAACTACCCCGACTGCGCCCAGCTTCAATAGCGTTTGGACTGGCCAGCGCGATTCTGGCGGTGGTTGCGCTTGCACCTGCAACACCACGATCGAGTACAACCTGTCCATCAACTACGATGGCGCCCACAACGCGGTTTCGTAATTCATCATTACATCGCGTCCAATCAACGGAAGGAGGGAAAGCTATCCGGCTTTCCCTCCTTCTGGTGTCAGAAAAATGATCGAGGAATGTATCCATGGAAAAAAGTACGTTATCTATTAAAGAGACGCTTTCCATCACATTTAGAACTCTAAAAATACTTTTTCATGCAGCTCCAGGGGGGATTGCTTTTTTAGGGATCATTAGCACAATAGCGGGCGTATGCCCTTTTCTAACCCTGATACTGTCCAGAGCTTTTCTGGATAGCCTGGCAAGAGCGTGTGGCCAGCAGGCGTTTGAAATGGAAATCATCTGGCTTTTGTTTTTCCTTTTCTTAACAAACATGATGCTGTCTGTTGTGAATAACCTCAGTATCTTACTAAAAAGTGATGTGAGTGGTCGGATATCTTTATTGGTGAACGCACAGGTGTTAGAAAAATGTGTTCACTTGCCGATGAGTCAGTATGATAATGAAACAACTTATAATCGAATCCGCTTCACTTCAGAACAAACGTCGATCCGTTGTACAAACTTAATCAACACCTTTTTCTCGATCGTGCAATGCTTAATTTCTTTTGCGAGCGTGGTATGCGTACTTGTTTCATTTAATGGCATTATTGTAATTGCCAGTGTGGTGGCCAGCATTCCTCTTTTTTTCGTCAATAAGTATGTGAGCAGTTTTTGGTATAAGATATCGGTCGGACGGGTAGAAAAACAACGCTATTCCGATGTTCTCCGCGATCTCATGCTGCGCAATGACAATATAAAAGAATTAAAACTTTTTGGCTCTCTATCGTATTTGAAAAGCCGCATTTTGAATCAGCAAACAGATTTTTTTCGTGAAGATCAGATGAACCGCAAAAAATTTTGCAAAATTGATACGGCCCAAAAAGCCGCCAATGATTTCGTGATTTTGCTGCTTAAGCTTTGGATCATTATTTTGGGGATTAAGCAACGGGCTACGCTTGGTACGATCAACTTGTACACAAGCTCCTTGGATCAAATACAAAGCGCCATTTTCTCGTTTTGCACCCAATTGAATACTTTCTATGAGCAGGCACTTTATTTGGAATCACTGTTTGATTTATTTGATATGCAGACGGAAGACGAAAACTGCGGAACGCCATTGACGGAACCAATTCGCACGATAGAATTTCGGCACGTTTACTTTTCCTACCCTGCTACCAATGTATATGCCTTGAAGAATGTAAGCTTCGTCCTGGATGACCGGCACACTTATGCCCTTATCGGCCTAAACGGCAGTGGAAAGACAACCCTGCTAAAACTGTTAATGAAGTTATATAAGCCAACACTAGGAACCATATTGATCAACGGACAAGATATCGAAGAGATTGATACAGCCGGTTTGCGAAAAAGGATATCAGCAATATTTCAAGATTTTATTAAGTATCCGTTTACTGCGGAAGAAAATATAACGATCAGTGATTTGGAAAATGCCAACGATCTTCACCGTCTTTCAAAAGTGATTGATGATGCCGGGGCAGCAGAAGTGATCGATGGGTTACCACACCGCTTACAAACCCAACTCCAAAAGGGGTGGAATGGGGGAACAGAACTCTCACAAGGACAATGGCAAAAAATTGCAATTGCCCGGTGCCTTTTTAAGCAAAGTGATGTGTACCTGTTTGATGAACCTTTTTCGGCGTTAGATGCTATTTCAGAGCAGCACATTATTAAGCGGCTTAACTTGAAAACAAAAATGTCTATTACCATTTTTATAACACATCGATACTCCAGCCTTCGATTGGCGGATTTCATTCTGGTATTAAAAGATGGCGAATTAGTCGAATCCGGTTCCCATCAGGAACTGCAGAAAGCTGGGAAGTATTATTCAGAATTAATCAAAGCGCAGATCGAACCAATCGACCATTTGGCGCAATTGGATGAGACCTAAAAGCTGTTTTGGCAGAAAGGTATTCAGGTTTTTTTCAGGTTCCCTGTGCTACAGTGTAGGCAAGGAGGTGAAGGCGATGAAACGGCCAAAGGTCACTGGCCTGCGCCGGAGGGAGAGCTGGCAGGCACTGCCTTTTCTGCTGCCCAGCCTGTTGGGGCTGTGCCTGTTCTATCTGTTCCCACTGGCCGAAACGGTTCGGGCCAGCTTTATGGACCCGCTGCGCAGCCGGGCCGTCGGGTGGGGGAACTACCGGGCGCTCTTTCAAAATACTGCGTTCCGTCTGGCTGTCCGCAACACCTGCCGCTTTCTCTGCATCTGCATCCCGGCGCTGCTGGCCGTCAGCCTGCTCTGTGCGGTGCTGCTTGGCGCGGCAAAACGGCGGGCGGTCTTTTTCAAAAGCGTCCTCCTGCTCCTGTCTCTTATACACATCTCCGAGCCCACGAGACACTGAGCGATCTC
>ENA-UALF01001211-UALF01001211.1-human-gut-metagenome-genome-assembly--contig:-NODE-1211-length-10213-cov-5.375665_pt1 | contig 10213 bp, 8 predicted proteins | sample MGYA00243698_ERZ654464 | MGnify/ENA primary metagenome ERZ654464 (study PRJEB26926, sample SAMN06164595) | human gut metagenome | biome: ENVO:00009003; feature: ENVO:2100002; material: ENVO:00002003...
CGGATGAGACGGACGCGGCGGAAACCACGCCCCCGAAACAGACGGAAACAAGCGACGCATCGTAATTTTATTTCAGGAAAGAAGGTGGCATTATGCACCGCAGGGCACGCAGCATTCTGCGCGGGGAGCAGGGACTTTCGATGATACTGGTCCTCTGCATCGGCGCGCTGTTTGTGGCGCTGTCGGCAGCGCTGGTCTATGCGGCCTCCGTGCTGACGGCCAATGCCAACCGCCAGCTGCTGGAACAGGAAGCCTACCAGCTGGCAACCAGCTTTTCCGACGTGCTGGAAGGGGAGCTGAATGACTATGACCCAAATGACCGCGACAGCATGACATTTGCTGGGTTCGTCAACAATGAATTTATGTTCTCGGTGAGTTACGGCAAGGACATCTATGATTTGGAATCCCAGCCATTCGTGTTTGAGTTAATGAAGGGCTCCACCGCGGCGGCAGATGGTGCTGATTCTATCACAATCACATTACGCCGCCGCCCGGGCGAGGATGTAGATGATTTGAACCTAGGCGGACAGGGACAGTATGTTACGACAGACAAAGAATGGCAATCATTCCTGAGCAACTGGCAAAGCACGGACTATAAAGTAATAGATTTGCAACTGGATGTAACTGTTACAGCGAAGAAGGGGGGAGAACAATTCTCCTTTACACGAGTGTATGACAGACACATCCATTACCCGATTGATTACTATACGATAGACGGGCAAACAGCTCATTATAGTTGGACTTTTGGCACGAACCAGTTTACAGTTCCCGGTGGTTCAACACTTGTCATTGATAAAAATGACACAACGGTTCATACAATTGTGCCGCACTATGATACGCGGCAGCAGGACAAAACGACCATTACCTACACCCGCGGTGTTAAACAAAACGCCAGCAAAACACAGGAGTGACCCGCTATGAAACACATTTTCAAAAATCGGCAAGGGGAAACGATTGTGGAAGTGCTTGTGTCGTTCCTGCTGCTGATGATTTTTACGTCGATGTTCGTCGTTTCGCTGCGGTACGCCCGCGCCATGTCCCAAAAAGCCGAAACGCTGCGGGAGACAGCCTATGAGCTCTGCGCAAAGTTATACGGGCCTAATGACAAAGAGCCGAAATGGAACGATGACGGCGCGGCGCAGGATATGACGTTCGGCAACAATGACTTCACGGTTAAAGGTGTGCAGCTACAAAGCACAACGCCAGAAGTGAAAGTGAGCCAAAACGGCACAGAAAAGACTGAGAGATACGTGTTCCACCGTTACTGCAACAAGGAGGAAGAAGGGACGACCAACCCATGAAGCAGCGTTTGAAAAACCAGAACGGCACAACGCTGGTGGAGCTGATCGTCTGCATGGTGCTGCTGTCGCTCTTTACGCTGGCGGCGGTCACGCTGATACAGCCCAGTGCGCAGGCGTACATGGACATCCAGCAGCAGACGCGCGCGCAAAATCTGGCCGATGCGCTCATTGAGACGATCCGCGGCGAGGTGCTCGAGGCGAACGGCTATATCCGCTTCACCGACGGCGCAACAATCCCCAATGATACTGATGAAGATAAAGGATATGACAGCATATTTAAAGAAAAAACAGGGGTGAGTGACGGTACAGCACTGGAATTTAGTGTTTATCCCAATCACATCGAATTGATTGATAAAGACTATGTACCGCCATTAACAAAAAGTGACGGGACACAGCTGCTGAAACAGGAACAGGCAAATGCGCTGAACGGCTACCTGCACATGCGGTTTTATCAGCAGAGTGGTACAGATAACAGCCCGCAGCACACTGCAACAGATGAAAATACCAAACAAGTGACGCAGAAATACGTTGCTTACGCCTATACGACGGCGTACCCCAAGGACGCTTACATGGGGTTGTACATCAAAGACTTGCACTTTTATGCTCGCAGTTATCAAAAACCCAAAAATGGAAGTAAATATGCGCGTGTCACCGCAATTACGGTAGTGCTGACGATAGCTAAAAAGGATGCAAACGGTCAGAGTGTGACGCTTTGTACGCAAAAAGCAATTATTGCACTGCCGGGCGAACCTGTGTATATTGAGAAACCCGGCACCTGGGACGGCAAGGCATCGTCGGAGTCGTGAGCGGTGCCCTCCGGGTTGATTTTTGAAAAGTTTATTACAATCCCGGCGGATGTACTGGACAAATTCAAATGGACTTGTTATACTTTAAAACATGAATACCTGTGTGCCGGACAAAATGCAGGAACGTCATGGGCATCAGAGCAGAGAGGATGACTAGGATGGCAACAATTGAAATCAAAATGCTGGGCGGCTTTGAGATCCGTGTGAACGGCAAGCCCGTGCTGGCACAGCTGGCGCAGTCCCGCAAGGCAACGGCGCTGGTGCAGTATCTCGTTTTGCGGCGCGGGGAGCGCGTCTCCCACAAAGTACTGACCGATACCCTGTGGGCAGGGGAGCGGTCCACCAACCCGGACATGGCCCTGCGCGCCATCTTGCATCGCTTCCGCCTTATGATCGACGCGGAGGGTCTGGATGAGATGAAGGGCTGCATCGTGACCAGCCGCGGCTACTACCAGTGGAACCCCCATCTGGACTGCAGCGTGGATGTGTTTGAGGTCAACGACCTCTCGGAGCTGGCCCGCAAGGAGAGCGACGCCGAGAAGCGCAGCCGCATTTATGAACAGATCGTCAACCTGTACGACGGGCGCCTGCTGCCGCAGTCTGCGTCCGAGCCGTGGGTCGAAAGCGTCAGCGTGCGTCTGCACGGGCAGTACCGCACAGCCATTTTAAACCTGCTGGAGCTCTGCAAAAAATGGGGCGAGAGCACCCGCATCGTTACGCTGTGTACCCGTGCGCTGGAGCTGGACCCCTACGAGGAGCGCCTTTATCTGGAAAAGATCGTCGCGCTGGAGACGCTGGGCCGCCACGAGGAGGCGGAGGATCTGGCACGCCGCGGCAGCGCCATGGGCTGCCTGCATCATGCCATTGAGCCGGGCCGCGCAGGCTCTGCCTACCGCCAGATGCGCCAGGCAGACCGCAATATGGAGAGTGAGGTCTCCAAGCTGATCTCTGCCCTGCCGGATACCGAGAACACGGGGGCCTGTATCTGCGACTTTGAGACGTTCAAGGAAATTTACCGCGTACAGCGCGGCGTGCAGGTCCGCTACGGTCTGCAGGTATTCCTGGCGATCCTGACCGTGGCTCCCAGCCAGAACACCGATGCTGCCGAGACCGCTCTGATGGTGGAGCAGCTGGGCGATCTGATCCGCACGAATCTGCGCCAGTGCGATGTGGCCGCCCGCTACACCGATATGCAGTATGTTGTTATGCTGAGCGGCAGCACCGCCGAGAGCGGCACCAGTCCGCTGGAGCGCATCAAGGCCGCGTTCTACCGCATCCCTGCCCATGGCCGCTACCTGTTGAGCTATAGCCTCTATGTTCCCGAGGCCAAGGCCGACAGCGGGCGCGCCCGCCGCCGCAAAAAGACGGCGAAGAAGGAAAAATAAGTGAGCCGTTAAGCCGTACAGTGAAAGCTGTGCGGCTTTTTCATTACCCTGGCCCCCTCTGCGAGGGGGCTCCGCCCGCAGGCGGTGGGGGAGAGAACCTTGCGATAATCCGACATATTTCGGGCTATGGAAAGGTTCTCTCCCTCCGGCCCTGCGGGGCCACCTCCCTCGCAGAGGGAGGCAAGGGTCTGTTTTTTACATTTTCCACAATCTTTTGCCTAAAAATTTTTACAAAAAATACGAAAAAACTGTTTAAATTTCCACAACAATGTGGTAAAGTAGTATCAAACAGGCGGGAGTGTTCAAAAATCACTGCGCCGCAATGAAATTCTACGCCGCAGGGCTGCCGGAAGCAGCCCCGGCGCGAAAAGAGGTTTGACGATCCATGGGCTACGCAAGCAAAGACATCCGCAACATTCTGGTGGCCGGCCACGCCGGCTGCGGCAAAACGACGCTGACCGAGGCACTGCTGTACATGAGCGGCGCTTCCGAGCGTATGGGCCGTGTCGAGGACGGCACCACCGCCAGCGACTTTGACCCCGAGGAGATCCGCCGCAAGGCATCGCTCAACTCGAGCGTTGTCCCCGTCGAGTACGAGGGCATCAAGTACAACCTGATCGACGCACCGGGTCTGTTTGATTTTGAGACCGGCGCTGCCGAAGGCATCATGGCCGCCGAGAGCGTGCTGATCTGTGTGTCCGGGCGTTCCGGCGTGACCGTCGGTGCCGAGAAGGCGTACCAGCTGGCGCTGAAAAACAACAAGGCGCGGATGATCTTTGTCACCAAGGCTGATTTGGAAAACGCCGACTACTTTAAGATCCTGGAGCAGATGAAGATCAAGTTCGGCCCCAGTGTCTGCCCCTGCGTCGTGTCCGTCCGTCTGGACGACGGCACCGTCGCCTACATCAACCTGTTCAGCCAGAAGGCCTTCAAATACGAAGGCGGCAAGCAGGTCCAGATCGACCTGCCCGACATCGGCCACCGTTTTGAGGGCCTGATCCAGGCCATGAGCGAGGCCATCGCCGAGACCGACGAGGCTTTGATGGAGAAGTTCTTCGAGGGTGAGGCTTTCACCACAGAGGAGATCGTCCAGGGCATGGCCTCCGGCGTGCGCAGCGGCCAGATCACGCCCGTGTTCTGCGGCTCTGCCGTCAACGCGCAGGCGCTGGATATGCTGCTCTACAACATGAACGTGCTGCTGCCCGGCGCGGACACCGCGTCCGCCGTGGGCGAGTCTGGCGGCGAGCCGGTGGAGATCACCGCCGACCCTGCCGCCCCGCTGTGCGCCTACGTCTTTAAGACTGTGGCCGACCCGTTTGTCGGCAAGCTGAGCTTTATTAAGGTGCTGTCCGGCAGGCTGACCGCGACGAGCAACGCCGTCAACGCCCGCACCGGCCAGCCGGAGCGCCTGGGCAAGACGCTGACCGTCTGCGGCAAAAAGCAGACCGACACGCCCGAAATCGCCGCCGGTGACATCGGCGCAGTTGCCAAGCTGGCCACCGCCAAGACCGGCGATACCCTGTGTGACCCCGCCCGCGTCGTGGCGCTGCCCGCACCTGTGTACCCCATCAGCAGCTACCGCATGGCTGTCAAGGTTGCCAAGAAGGGTGACGAGGGTAAGGTCGGCAGTGCGCTGGCCCGCCTGATCGAGGAGGACCCCGCCATCCGGTTCGTGGTCGACCCCGAGACGAAGCAGCAGATCATCAGCGGTCTGGGCACCCAGCATCTGGAGGTCGCGCTGGCCAAGCTGAAGAATAAGTTCGGCGTCGAGATCACGCTCGAGAATCCGCGCGTGCCGTACCGTGAGTCCATCCGCAAGAGCTGCAAGGCGCAGGGCCGCCACAAGAAGCAGACCGGCGGCCACGGCCAGTTCGGCGACGTCTGGATCCAGTTCGAGCCCATCGAGGGCGAGGGCATCGAGTTTGCCGAGAACGTGTTCGGCGGCAGCGTGCCGAAGAACTTCTTCCCGGCAGTCGAGAAGGGCGTCCGTCAGGCCGCCGAGCACGGCGTGCTGGCCGGTTACCCGATGGTCGGCATGAAGGCCACGCTGCTGGACGGCAGCTACCACCCTGTTGATTCCAGCGAAATGGCGTTCATTATGGCCGCCAAACTCGCGTATAAGGCAGCCATCCCCGAGGCCGGCCCCGTCCTGCTTGAGCCCATCGGCGCATTGAAAGCCCACGTCCCCGCCGACAACACCGGCGATATTATGGGCGAGGTCACGAAGCGCCGCGGCCGCGTGCTGGGCATGAACCCCGATGACGACGGCCTGCAGGTCGTCGAGGCCGAGGTCCCCGTGGCCGAGATGCAGGACTTCACCACCTTCCTGCGCCAGCTGACCCAGGGCCGCGGCTACTTCACGTTCGAGTTTGTCCGGTATGAGACCCTGCCGCAGATGCTCGAGAACAAGGTCATCGAGCAGGCAAAGGCATTGGGCAACTTTGCGGATGAGGATTAAACGAGAGATGTTCTTTCTTTGCAAAGAAAGAACCAAAGAAATTCTGAACAAGTAAAATAAAAGCACCTGCTGACCGGTATGCGTGTGACCGGCCAGCAGGTGCTTTTTGGTTGAGACATTGAAAGCTTCTTTGCTTACTTTCTTCTCGAAGAAAGTAAGAGAAAAGGGAGTCTGCGGAAACTGCCCGGCCCCTACAGCGCAGCAAAATGAAAGGCAAGGCCCCCATTACGTGATCTTCAACGCCCGCTGCACGCGGTACACAATGTACTTGAACAACCCGGCGATCAGACTGAACTCCACCCAGACATAATTGGGCAGGTTCCGCCACTTGAATTTCGGTTTGTTTATCTTCGGCAGCGCCGCCCACGCCTCGCGGAAGCCCTTCGCGTAATCCCCGCCGAAGCCGCGCAGCCGGAACATAAGCACTTTGAGCAGATACCCCAGCAGCATCGGGATAAAATTCAAAACCAACATCAAAATCGGCTGGTTCTTGTAGGGCAGCAGAATGCTGTTGCGCCCGCTCTGGATGCTCTTAAACGGGTTGTAGCGCACAGCGCCGGTGGTCGCGCCGCAGATATGGCGGCAGCGGGCCGTGGGGCAGTAGACGTTCCTGTAGCCGAAATTGTTCGCACGCCAGCTCAAATCGACGTCCTCGTAATAGGCGAAAAACAGCTCGTCAAACACGCCGATCTCGTCCAGAATCGACTTGCGGTAGAGCGCCGCGCCGCCGCACGCGCTGAACACACGGCAGGGCTTTGTATAGCGGCTGGCCTTTAAGCCGTCGCCGCGCTTGCAGGCAAAGCCCAGGATCGTCACGTAGTCGCCCGCGTCGTCGGCCAGCTCCGGCTCATAGTAGCGCAGCATCAGGCTGCTGACCGCAAAAATTTTCGGGTCGGCGTCGGCGGTTTTGATCAGCTCCGCCAGCCAATCCGGCTCCGCAAAAGCGTCGTTGTTGAACAGCGCCATGTATTCGCCTTTGGCAATCGCAATGCCCTGGTTCACCGCATGGGAAAAGCCGGTGTTCCCGGCGTTCTCAATTAAAGTGTAGCGGTCCCGCCCGCAGTAGCTGCGGGCGATGTCCAGGCTCTCGTCGGTGGAGCCGTTGTCAATGACGATCAGCTCAAAATCCTGCTCGGTCTGCGCCCAGACGGACTCGATGGAATCCCGCAGCCAGCCCGCGCCGTTCAGGTTCGGGATGATGACAGATGCTTTCATGGCGCCTCCTCAACGGTAATAGTAGTAGGCCAGCTGGCTGTGCAGCGCGGCGGTAAACACCATCGCGGCCACAGCCACAAACAGGATGACCAGCCCCGCCACGACCAGCGCACGGATCAGGTACGCCCGGGCCAGCCGCCTGCGGGCAGGGTCCTGCGTGCCGCCAAAGCTCCACACCACAGCCAGCACGAACCCGGCGATGGGGATGGCGAACAGCAGCATGGCCGCCGTCGTCGCGCCCTGGCTCATGGCGTCGATGCGGTCCTCCTCCAGGTCCTGCTCGTACAGCGGCTCGCCGGTCTCAACGGTACCCTCCGGGGACTGACGCATGGACTCCAACAGAGCCTCGCCCATCGGGATATGCGGCAGCGGTGCGCCGCACTTGGGGCACCGCTCGTCGTACGGGGCAGTCAGCAGACCGCAGTTTTTGCAAAAATGTGCCATAAAAACCTCGCTTATTCGTCGAATGCCAGACCGCGGTCCAGCTGGGTGTTCAGGATGATCTGGGTGTTGGTGGAGCCCATCTTCTGCATCTTGGTCAGCAGGTGCTCCAGCGCGTCAATGTCGGTGCAGCTTACCTTAATTATAAAGTTGTAGCTGCCTGTCACGCGGAAGCACTGCAAGACCTGCGGCTCCTGCTCGATCATGGTCAGAAAGCTCGCGCGGGTCGCTGCGTCCACCAGCACCGAGATCAGAGCCTCGACCCGCGCGGGCGCGTCTGGGTGGCGCAGCACGACAGTGTACCCGCCGATGACGCCCTCCTGCTCCAGGCGGTGGATGCGGCTGGATACGGCGGGACTGGTCAGGCTGACCCGCTGGGCGATGTCCTTAACGGGCATACGCGCATTTTCCGCCAGCAGTTGTAGGATTTTGTGGTCCAAATCGTCCATGGATTGACTCCTTGTCGTTGTTTTGTGTAATGCGCACAAAAAAATAAAGTGAAGTATACAATCACTGTTATCTTTAACAAAATTGGAAAAGTATGCTTTTTTGTGCGCTTGCTAAATAAAATTAAGTAGGAATGACTTTATTATAATCTTTTGAAAACCAAAATGCAAGTCTGACATTTGACATTTTAAGAAAACTTGCTATAATAATATTTGTAATCAATCAAGACATTCACTGACCTTTATATACTTTCCCACCCCTCTATGCACAGAGCCCCGCAGGTACCCCCTGCGGGGTTTTGTGTTTGTGTTGGCAGAACACAACGCGGAAAAGTGTGCAAGAATTGGGGGCTTTTTGCCTTCCCCCGCGGGGGAAGGTGGCCCGCAGGGCCGGATGAGGGGCGTGTGCACGGCAGCAGCCTGTAAACGGGCAGCATCTGCAAGGTCGACCCTCATCAGTCAGTGGTCGGGGCCACTGACGGCTTCCCCCTCCGGGGGGGAAGCCATGCGCGCGAAAGGCTGCATTTTTACATTTTAAACCCCGCCCCGTTTGACGGCGCCCGGACTGCCGTGGTATAATATAATTTCTCACACATAACGTGCATTTTTAACGGAGGAATCAATATGCTCATCCCTGTGCTGCTTTTTATTGTCGGTCTGTTGTTCCTGATCAAGGGCGGCGACTGGTTTGTTGACGGCGCGTCCGCACTGGCCCGCCGCTTCCACCTGCCGGAGCTGCTCATCGGCGCGACGGTGGTCTCCATCGGCACGACGCTGCCGGAGGTCATGGTCTCCACGATGTCCGCGCTGTCCGGCCATGGCGAGATCGCCTACGGCAACGCCATTGGCTCGGTCATCTGCAACGCGGCACTGATCGCGGCCATCACGATTGCGGTGCGCCCCGGCAGGGTAGACCCCAAAACGCTGAAAACCCCCGTCGCCTTCTTCTTCGCGGCGGCGGCCATCTACTGCATTGCGGCCTATGTTTTCGGCAGATTCACCCGCGTCATGGGCATCATCATGCTGGCAACGTTTGTGGCGTACATGGCCGTCAATGTGCTGCAGATGAAAAACACCCCTGCCGGTGAGCAAGAGGCGTCCGAGGAGGAGGAAATGCCCCTCGCCAAGACGCTGATCCTGCTTGTGCTGGGCGCGGTGCTGATCGCCGCGGGCGCAAATCTGCTCGTGGACAACGGCACCCTGATCGCGCAGGCCCTCGGCGTGCCCGAGAGCGTCATCGCCCTGACGTTTGTCGCACTCGGCACCTCGCTGCCCGAGCTGGTCACGGCCATCACCTCGCTGGTCAAGGGCCACAGCGACCTGTCGCTGGGCAACGTCGTCGGTGCGAATGTCTTTAACCTTGTGCTGGTCAGCGGCATGTCGATCACGCTGGCACCCTTCACCATCCCGCAGAGCGCCACGCTGTTCGGCATCAATTCCAGCCTTGTGCTGGATCTGCCGGTCATGCTGGCCGTCATGCTGATCCTGACGGTCCCCGCCCTCGTCAAGGGCAAGCTGAACCGCGCCCAGGGCATCCTGCTCCTGGCGATCTACGCCGCCTTCTGCGCGGTGCAGTTTGCGCTGTAAAGAAAAAGGTTTCATTGCCCATGTGGACGTCCCCGCCGACGTGCGCCGCGCCTTTGCACAGCGCCAAACCGTCTACGGCAAGGAGACTCGCGCCGCCAACCCGGCGTTCGCCACCCAAAAGACAGAATAGAATTTCCATGCCCGGCATACACTTCCGAGAGGTGGTGTGTATGCTGGGCATTTTTGGTTTGTTTTTGCAGGCGGCGGCAGGGCATATTCTGTATCTGGCGCTGCATCTCGAAAGCGGGTCCTTCCCGCGTCCGCTCCCGCCGGACAGGGAGCGCGCGGCCTTTGCCGATCTGCAAAAGGGCGGGGCAACCGCCGCACAGGCGCGGGATACGCTGATCCGCCACAATCTGCGGCTCGTCGCGCATATCTGCAAAAAATACTATGCCGGGAACAGCGCACAGGACGACATGATCTCTATCGGCACGATCGGGCTTATCAAGGCGGTGGATACCTTCGACCCCGCCAAAGGCAAGCGCTTTGCTAGCTATGCGAGCAGATGTATTGAGAATGAGCTCCGCATGGATCTGCGGCGGGGGCGGCGGACGGGAGTGACGCTGTCGCTGCA
>ENA-UALF01001223-UALF01001223.1-human-gut-metagenome-genome-assembly--contig:-NODE-1223-length-10124-cov-6.393982_pt1 | contig 10124 bp, 6 predicted proteins | sample MGYA00243698_ERZ654464 | MGnify/ENA primary metagenome ERZ654464 (study PRJEB26926, sample SAMN06164595) | human gut metagenome | biome: ENVO:00009003; feature: ENVO:2100002; material: ENVO:00002003...
TCAGTGTCTCGTGGGCTCGGAGATGTGTATAAGAGACAGTATAAGGAGTGTGTAAGATTTCTCGGAAAACGTTGACATTTTTCTCGGGGAAAGTGGAGATTTTTCTCGCGAAACGTGGAGATTTTTCTCGGTGAAATCGGCAGCGGTTCGGCGCGTACACGTTTCGATACTACTAGGATACCACAGGAGCGGGGCGGGAACAAGTTGATTTTTTTCTCGCTGAAAAGGGGCAAATTTCAGGGTAAAAAGAACGCGCGCGCGGCGGGCAATGGTAAAATAAAACGATACAGCGTACAGCACAAAAGCGAACTGTGTAAAATTTCTCTTGCAACTGTGTAAGATTTCTCGCTGAAATCGCAAAAGCAAAAAAATTTCAGGGTAAAATCCGCGAACTGTGTAAAATTTCTCGGCCTTGGGGGGCAAAACGGGCAAATTTCGGCATTTCAGGTTTATTTCAGGGTTATTTCAGTATTATTTCAGTGTTTCTTCAGGTAAATTTCAGGTTTATTTCAGTTTTAGCCGAGAAATCTTACACAATTAGATTTGATCTTAAATGAGACTCGTCCTAAAACAGAAAGACTGCCGGATACTATGACACCCCTTTTCCAACGGGAAAAATGCCCCCCGCAGGGGGAAACCGGAGCCCCGGCGACGGTTAGCAAGCATTGCATCTGTATATACAAATGTCAGCATTCAGGGACACCCTGAAACCCGGGTGAATGTGTGACACTGCCGATACCATGAAAAAAAAGCGAACCGCCCCTGCGTAAGGGCGGTTCGCTTTTTGTATGTTCAGTTGTTGCCGGTGCGCTGCATACGGTCGTAGCGGGCCTGGGCAATGTCCAGCAGCTCCGAAAGGCCGAGCTTTTCCAGCTTTTCGACTTCGGCGTCCAGCTCGGAGATCGGTATGACCCCCGTGGCGAGGTTCAGTGCCAACTCGCGGGAGGCGGTGTTCAGGTTGTTTTGCAGCTCGTTGATGCGCTCGGCCTCCTGCCGGGTGGGCAGCGCCAGAAAGTTGGCGGTCTGGTCGGGGTAATACTTGTCGTATTGCAGCAGCGCCAGCGTGACATTTCGCTTATAGTCATCGCAGGTGGCTACCTGCTGGCGCATATCCACGTTCTGCACGCGGGGCAGCACACCGTTCCACAGCATGGCGCCCTCGGCAATGCGCTTTTCTTTCAGGGTGTTCCAGGGGAGGGCGTAGCTTGTCAGCACGCCGTCCTTGTCATAGTAGAAGTTCAGCCCTTCCTGCCCGAAGGCCGTCAGCTGGGCATATTTTTCCGAGTAGACGATATCCAACAGGAGGGCGACGGCTTGCGGGTCCTTGCAGGATTTCGTCACCACATAGTGCTCCCACACCATCTGCCCCGGCTCCGACATGGCGGCGGGCTTTACGCCGTCCAGCGCGGGCAGCGGCATCAGCGGCACATACAGCACATCGGGGTCGGCGGGGCGCACGGCGGTGTCATTCCACATGGCGTTGGAGTAATCCCACAGTGCGCCGACCTTGTTTTCTTCCAGATTCTGGTGGTACAGCTCCGAGTCGTAGGCGACGGACGGGTCGATGATGCCCTCCTCGACAAGGCTGTTGATGTAGGTAAAATAGTCCACAATATGCGGGCTGTGCCACGGCGAAACGATCTTACCCTGCTGCGGGTCCAGTGCGATGACCTCGGTGGGCAGGTCGAACCACTGCGCAATGCCGTTGCGGAAGGAATCTATGCTGACGGCCAGAATTTCGTCCCGTTGGCTGTTGCCGTTGGCGTCGTACTGACGGAACGCCCGCAGCATGGCGGTGAACTCGTCCAGGTTCTTCGGCTCGCTCAGACCCAGACGGTCGGCCCAGTCGCGGCGGTACAGCACGCAGAAAAAGCCGTCCACATTGGGGTCGTCCAGATAGTATTTGTTCTGCACGTTGCTGAACCAGTAGATGTTGCCGTCCTCGGCGGTGGCGGCTGCGCGCAGATACGGGTAGGTTTCGTCAAAAGCCTTGCGCGCGGGGCCGGCGGAGTATTCGTCAATGATATCGTTCAGCGGCAGGATCAGCCCTTGTTCGGCCAGCGAAAGCAGCAGCGAATCGTCCAGCGTGTGCACCTTTATAATATCGGGCAGCTCCTTGCCGGAGGCCAGCAGTGTGCGCAGTGCGTCGGGGTACTGCGCGGTGTCGATGACTTGCCAGGTAATATCCAAGTTTGCCTCGTTGAGCCAGCCGTTCAAAATCTGAAAGGCGCTGTATTCTCCGATTTCGTCCCAGTTATCACAGGGTGCCCACCCTTCTGTGCCCATGATGGTCAGGTGACTTTTTTGCCCGGTTGACTGTGCGGCAGCCGCTGCGGGCTGTTTGGCGGCACACCCTGCCAACAGGGACACCGCCAGCGCACCGCACAGTGCCGCAGAAGTCAGCGCTTGAAGTTTCATGGGAAATTTCCTCCTGAAAAATAGTCCAACAATTTTTTCACCGCGCGCACAATATTTTTGTTTTTTGGCGGTAAGGCAACAGATTGTTTGAAAAAGGGCGCAATTCTTTTATTGTGTTGCCTCTTTGTATGTCCTTATTATAATAAAACTAAGCAAGGAAAAAATCAACCTGTAGGAGGGAATCTTATGCCGATCACCATGGCTGTCATCACAAGGGACAACAGCGACCTTTCCGACCTGCTGTGCAGGGTGCGGGAACTGTCGGTAACGGTGCTTTCGCCCGACCACCTGACCGACGAGGCACTGCAAGGGTTCAGCTGCGCCTGTGTTCTGGGCGGCACGCAGACAGAGCCGCTGATTTTACCCGCGCGCAGCCGCACCGCACTGGAAAACTTTGCCCAAAGCGGAAAGCGGGTGTTCTGTGAATATATGCAGAGCTTTGCGCTGAACTACTGCAAGCCCGCCGAATCCACGCGGTTTTTGCGGCTGAAATGCGTGGCCACCGATTTCGCCGGCCTGCCGCAGGGCACCCTGCTGGACGACCAGTGCAACCGCCGCGCGGCGCCGTACTACCATGCCCGCGATGCCCGCCCGCTGCTGGTCTACAAAAGTGGCATGACCAACCACGCGGCCGAGGACGTGACCGAGACGGAACGGCAGGACTTTACCCAATACGCCCTCTGGCTGGAAACGCCGCAGATGATGGTCTGCTGCTTCAGCCTGTGCAATTTTCTGCGGGCGCGGTTCGCCCCGCAAACCTGCTGGCGGCAGGTCGTGCAGGGGGTGGTGAACTGGCTTGCGGGCACGGCGCTGCCGCTGCCGGATGTGCAGCCCTGCTACCGTCTGCAGCCAAGACCCACCCTGCGGGACTGCGCGCGCGCGGGCATCGAATGGTTTGAAAAAGCCGATATGCTGCTGCAAGGCGGCTATGCCGGTGTGCGGGAGGGGCTGGCCACCGAAATTTACCCCGACGGCCGGCAGGAAACGGCAAAGCCCGTGCGCACCGACTGCGCGGGCGAGGCGGCCATGGCGTACTTTTTCCATGCGCTGGCTACCGATGACGCCGACGGTCTGGAAAAATCGCGGCTGTTGGAAGATTTTGTCTATAACGTGATGCAGATCCACGACGGCGCATACCGCGGTATGCTGCGCTGGACGGACGCCGCGTGGGGGGTGTGCTATCAGGACGATGCCGCCCGCGCCATGCTGGTGACGCTGTTCCGCGCGCTGTACGGCCAAGGGCGTGAACATCTGGCGGACTGCCGCAGCGCGCTGGAATTTCTGCTGAATACCACAGGGCCGGACGGTCTGCGCCCTGCCCGCACTGACCTGCTGAACATGACCCCCGAGGATTTCCGCAAGCTGGGCACCGAAAACGCGGATTTTCCCTGCGCGCACTACAATGCGTTTTATCTGGGCTGTCTGCTGCTGTACGGCAAGCTGACGGGCGACGAACGCTGCCTGACGGTAGGGGAGTGCGGGATGCGCAGCATCTGGCGCGCCTACCCCCACACCGTGCGCGAGCAGAGCGAAACCGAGGAGCTTTGCCGCCTGCTGCTGCCGACGGCGTGGCTGTACTACGCCACCGGCAAGGCCGAGGACAAAGCCCTGCTGTACACCCTTGTGCACGATCTGGAAAAAATGCGCCACCCCTCGGGCGGGTATCTGGAATGGGACAGCGATTATTCCGCCGCCTGCAGCCGTCAGGACGGCGGCGAGTGCTCGCTGCTGAGCCGCAACGGCGACCCCGTGGTCGATCTGCTGTACAGCAACAACTGGGTGCCGCTGGGTCTGATGCAGGCCTATTTCGTGACGGGGGACGAGGAATTTTACCGCCTGTTCTGCCGCCATGCCGACTTTTTGCGGCGCTGCCAGATACGCAGCGGCGACCCGAAGCTGGACGGCGCGTGGGCGCGCGGCTATGACGTGGACAAAATGGAAGTGTTCGGTCTGCCGAACGACGTGGGCTGGGGCCCGTGGGCGATCGAGTCCGGCTGGACGGTGGCGGAGATCACGGCGGGCCTGTACGCCGGCATCCTGAAAGACGAATTGAAGGAGTATTACCGATGAAACCAATTGCCGTTTGCCCCTGCGATATCCCCGAAGAGCTGCGCGAAGGTCTTGCGCAGCTCTGCGAAAACGAGGGCTTTTGCATTGATGCGGCAGGTCTGCCGCTATACGCCCGACGCGCCGAACACTACCGTGTGCAGCGGCTGCCCGACGCGCTGCGGGTCGAATATGACCGCCCCGTGCAGTTTTTCCGCGCCCTTTCGCTGCTGAAAACACCGCAGACCGCCCCCGACTGCCCCGAACGCCCGCCGGTGTTCAAGCATGACGGCGTGATGCTGGACTGCTCCCGCAATGGGGTGCTGCGCCCCGAAAGCATCCGCATGATCTTGCGCAAGATGGCGCTGATGGGGCTGGACACCCTGATGCTGTACACCGAGGACACCTACGAGATCAAAAACCGCCCCTATTTCGGGTATCTGCGCGGGCGGTACACCACGCAGGAGCTGCAGGAGCTGGACGCCTACGCGGCGGCGCTGGGCATTGAGATGGTGCCCTGCATCCAGACGCTGGCGCATCTGGAACGCGCGCTGCACTGGCCGCAGATCGACCCCGACACCCGCGACACCGAGGATATCCTGATGGTGGACGAGCCGAAAACCTACGCCTGGATCGAGGATATGATCACCGCTTTGCGCGCCGCGTTCCGCAGCCGCCGTATCCATATCGGCATGGACGAGGCGTGGATGCTGGGGCTAGGCAACTATCGGCTGCGCCACGGCATAGAACCCGCCCACAGGCTGATGGCGCGCCATTTGGAAAAAGTGCGCGACATCGCGCGCCGCCACGGCTTTTCCCCCATGATCTGGAGCGATATGTACCTGTGCGCGGCCTCGCCCACGGGGGAGTATTACAACGCCGTTGACCCCATCCCCGAGGAAGTCGTGCGCTCCGTCTGCGAGGGGGTGTCGCTGGTATACTGGGATTACTGCCACGAGGACGGGCAGGATTACGACCGTATGCTGCGCCTGCACCGCCAGTTCGGCGGCGAAACGATGTTTGCGGGCGGGCTGTGGACGTGGATCGGCCCCGCGCCCGCGCAGGACAAGATGCGCCGCGCCAGCCTGCCCGCCCTGCGCGCCTGCGAGAAAAACGGCGTGGACACCGTGGTGGGCACCGCCTGGGGCGACAACGGCGCCGAGTGCAGCCTGTTGGCGGCGCTGTACGGTATGCAGCTTTACGCCGAATACAACTACACCGGCGCAACCGACACCGATTGGCTGGACGCGCGGTTTCTTGCCTGCACGGGCGAACCCGCCGCGCCGTTTGCGCTGATGTCGCAGTTCAACACGCCCCCGGGCATTGTATCCCGCAACGAAAACCCCGTCAACGTGTCCAAGTTCCTGCTGTACGAGGACCCGCTGATCCCGCTGTACGCGCGGGACACGCAGGGTATGTGTTTCAGCGGTTTTTACGCCGACCTTGCCGAACGATTTGCCGCCTTCCGCGGGCAAACCCCCGCCTTTGAAAAGCTCTACCGCTTTTATGAGGCGCTTGCCCGCCTGATGGCCGCCAAGTGCCGCTGGCGCGAAAACTTGCCCGCCCTCTGCGCCGAAACGGCAGGGCAGGGCATAGCCCTGGCGCAGGATTGCCGCGCGGAAATTGCCCGCTGCCGCCTTGCGTGGGAAGCCCTGTGGGAGCAGGTCAACAAGCCGTTCGGCTATGAAATTATCGACCTGCGGCTTTCGGGGCTGGACGGCCGGTACGAAACGACGCTCCGCAAGCTGGAACGTCTGCGCGGCGGGGACACCGCGGTGCTGGCGCTGGTGCGGGAAGAAAAACTGCGCGCACTCTCCGACGAGGAGGGGCGCTTTTACGGAATCGGCGCGTGGAGCGATTGTGTTTCCGCCTGCAAGATATAAGGAGGATATTTTCCATGAAAAAGCCTATCACGATGGTCATCGGCGGTCTGGGTGTGCGCGGGTATGAGGTGTACGCGTCCTACGCCTACCGCCACCCGCAAAATGTGACGGTGGTCGCCGTGGCCGACCCCGACCCCGAAAAGCGCGCCGCCGCCAAAGAACGGTTCCATCTGCCGGACAGCGCCTGTTACCCCGATATGGAAACGCTGCTGCAGCAGCCGCGTCTGGCGGACGTGGCCGTCATCGCCACGCAGGACCGCCAGCACATCGCACACGCCCTGCCCGCGCTGGAAAAGGGCTACCACCTGCTGTTGGAAAAGCCCATTTCCCCCGATGTGCAGGAATGTATCGCCCTGCGCGACGCCGCGCACCGCTGCGGGCGCGTGGTGGCGGTCGCACACGTTTTGCGCTATACCGAGATTTTCTCTGCCGTAAAGCAGCTTTTGCAGCAGGGTTCCATCGGGCAGCTGATCCACATGGATCTGATCGAAAACGTCGCCTACTGGCATTTTGCCCACAGCTATGTGCGCGGCAACTGGCGCCGCGCCGAGGAAACCAGCCCGATGATCTTAGCCAAGAGCTGCCACGACATGGATATTCTGCGCTGGCTGGCCGACGCCCCTTGCGAAAGTCTGTCCTCGGTGGGCGGGCTGTCGGTCTTTACGGGCAAAAACGCGCCGACGGGTGCCGCCGACCGCTGCCTGCACTGCGCGATCGAGCGCAGCTGCCCGTACAGCGCGCGCCGCATCTATCTGGAAAACGAAAAAACCGGCGTGCTGCACGGCAACACCGACTGGCCCTGTTCGGTGCTGGACGACCACCCGACCGAGCAGAGCATCACCCGCGCCCTGGCCGAAGGCCCCTACGGCCGCTGTGTCTACGCCTGTGACAACGACGTGGCCGACCACCAGTGTGTGAGCATGGCGTTTGAAAACGGCGTCTGCGCGACCTTTACCGTCACCGCCTTCACCGCCGAGTGCTGCCGCAGCCTGCGCGCCATGGGTTCGCTGGGCGAACTGGAAATCGACATGCTGAACAACCGCATCATGGTGCGCCGCTTCGGCGAGGCCGAGGAAGTGCTGAATCTGGAAAAAATCAGGGACAAGTTTGCCGGGCACGGCGGCGGCGACGACCGCATGATGGACGCCTTTGTCGGGATGCTGGCGGACGGGGGCACCGCCCCGAAAACTTCCATCGATGTATCGGTGGACAGCCACATCATGGCCATGGCGGCGGAACATTCCCGCCTTTGCGGGGGGCAAAACGTCCTTTTGCGGGACTTTGCCGCCCAAAACACCGCGGGGGGCTGTGTATGAACGCGCAAAATGCCCCGCCGCTCGCGGGCATGCCCGACACCCGCCCGCGCGCCTATGAGACGGCACACCGTGCCTTGGCGCGCCGCGCCGCCGCCGAAAGCATTGTGCTTTTGCAAAACGAGGGCACCGTCCTGCCGCTGGCTGCGGCCCTTATTTTCGCGTTCTCGATGTCGGCGGCATGGTTGTTCAGCGAGTGGTTCACAAAGCCTCTGCGGGCTCTCTCCGGGGCTGCGCGGCAGGTGGCGCAGGGCAACTACGCCGTCCATGTGGACTCGGTGCGGAACGACGAGCTGGGCGACCTGGCCCAGGAGTTCAACCACATGGCAAAAGAGGTCCAGCACGCCTCCCAGATGCAGCGCGACCTGCTGGCCAACGTCTCCCACGACCTGCGCACCCCACTCACCCTCATCAAGGGCTATGCCGAGACGGTGCGCGATTTGACCGGCGACGACAAGAAGCACCGCGACGAGCAGATGAACATCATCGTGGACGAGACCGACCGCCTGACGGCCCTTGTTTCCAGCGTCATGGAGCTGAGCAAGGTCACGAGCGGCGCACTCAAGTGCGAGAAGGTCCACTTCGACATGGGCCAGCTCTGCGACGAGGTGAGCGAGCGTTACGACGCCGTCTGCGCCCAGAACGGCTGGCAGCTCAAGCTGGAAATCCCCGACGAAGAACTGCCCGTCTGTGCCGACCCCGACATGATGCAGCGCGCTCTGCATAACCTTTTGGGCAACGCCATGCACCACATCGGCAAAGACGGCATCTTCATCCTTCGGGCCCAGCGCTGCACCGAGGGCGTGCGGATCGAGGTGGAGGATCACGGCCCCGGCATTGCCGCCGACGACCTGCCCTATATCTTCGACCGGTACTACCGCTCCCGCTCCGACGCCGGAAAGCAGGGCACCGGCCTTGGCCTTTCCATCACAAAGGCGATCTTCCAGCAGCACGGCTTCCGCTTTGGCGTGCAGAGCGCCATTGGCATGGGCACCACATTCTGGTTCGTCATGAACGATCTGCCTGCCAACGAAAAGAAAACGGTGGAAGACAGAGGCGGTGAAAATCCCGGGGAAAAGATGATAGAATAAGATATCGTCAAAAGCAGGAGGAGCCTTCATGAAGCAATTTTGGAAAAGAGCGGCGGTCGCCATCGTCAGTTTGGCACTGCTGGCCGGGATGCCCCCCGCGGCAGGAGCCGCTTCGGATGAAGTGGAAGCTGCACTCGCCTCCATGACTCTGCGGGAAAAGGTAGGCCAGCTGTTTGCCGTGCGGCCGGAAGCGCTGGATTTTGAGCAGCGCTCCGGCGGCATGAAGCTGACCTGCTCCATGCGGGAGCATCTGCGCTCCTACCCGGTGGGCGGTATCGTGCTGTTTGCCACCAATATTTCCAGCCAGTCCCAGATGACCGCACTGATCCGGGATTTTCAGCGTTCCGCCGGGAACAGCCTTCTGGTCGCGGTGGATGAAGAGGGCGGCCCGGTGGCACGTCTGGCAAACAGCTCTGCCTTCGACCTGCCGAAATTCCCGAGTGCTTCCGCCATCGGCACCACCGGCGATCCCGAGCAGGCCAGGACCATGGGACGCACCATCGGCGGCTACCTGAAGCATTACGGCTTCAATCTGGACCTTGCCCCCGTCGCCGATGTCAACTCCAACCCCCTGAACCCGGTCATCGGCCGCCGCGCCTTTTCCTCCGACCCGGACGTCACCGCCGGGATGGTCCGTGCTGCGGTGCAGGGCTTCCATGAAGCCGGGATGCTCTGCACGCTGAAACATTTCCCCGGACACGGAGACACCCTTGAGGATAGCCATGCCGGGACTGCCACCAGCACAAAGACATGGGAAGAGATGAAAGCGGTGGAACTGCTGCCCTTTGAGGCCGGCATTGCGGCCGGAGCCGATGTGGTCATGGCCGCACACATCACAACCCCCAACGCCACCGAGGACGGCCTGCCGGCCTCGCTTTCCTACACGATGCTGACCGAACGTCTGCGCGGCGAGCTTGGCTTTACCGGCGTGATCTGCACGGACGGGCTGGGCATGAAAGCCATCACCGACCATTATTCTCTGGCAGAGGCTGCCATTGCCGCTCTGGATGCCGGTGCCGATCTCCTTCTGCTCCCTGCCGACCTGCAGGAAGCCTTTGACGGTGTCGTTGCCGCCGTGGAGTCCGGCCGGATCTCCGAGGAACGGCTTGACGAGAGCGTCCGTCGCATCCTGACCCTGAAGGAAAAGGCCGGTCTTTCGCTCCGGGCCAGTACACCGGCCGACACATTGCTGGACCGGCTCTCCCGGCTCTGGAACTGAGTTCTCCCAGAAAAGCCAAAACGGCCTGCTGCTCAGCTGCAGCAGGCCGTTTTTCTGTTACGGGCCGATTACGAATTGGAATCTGCTGTGCGATAAATTCCGAATGTATTATCCGGTGCGGGCATTTCCACCCGGGAGGCACGATCATTCACAG
>ENA-UALF01001231-UALF01001231.1-human-gut-metagenome-genome-assembly--contig:-NODE-1231-length-10081-cov-5.393776_pt1 | contig 10081 bp, 9 predicted proteins | sample MGYA00243698_ERZ654464 | MGnify/ENA primary metagenome ERZ654464 (study PRJEB26926, sample SAMN06164595) | human gut metagenome | biome: ENVO:00009003; feature: ENVO:2100002; material: ENVO:00002003...
GAGATCGCTCAGTGTCTCGTGGGCTCGGAGATGTGTATAAGAGACAGGGGTAGCAGCCATGATGCCGAACACCACCACGCTCAGCAGCGGGATGGTCACTACAAAGATCAGCGCTGCACGGGCATTCACTGTAAAGGCCATGACCATGGCACCGATCACCACGAACGGGCTGCGCAGGAACAGGCGCAAAAACAGGTTCAGGCCGCTCTGCACCTGGTTCACGTCGCTGGTCATGCGGGTGATCAGGGTGCTGGTGCCGAGGGTGTCCATCTCGGTAAAGCTCAGGGTCTGGATGTGCTCAAACAGGGCGTGGCGCAGAGCTGTGGAATAGCCCACGGCCGCCTTTGCGGAAAAATACTGTGCCGTCAGGCTGCAGGCAAGGCCGATCATGGCCAGCAGCAGCAAAATGCCGCACCGCACAAGGATATAGTGGAAGTCGTGGGCGGCAATGCCGATGTTCACGATATCCGCCATGACCAGCGGCACAAACAGGTCGAACGTGGCTTCCAGCATCTTGAAAAGGGGCGCAAGCACGCTCTCGCGCTTGTAGTCCTTCAGATAGCCTAGCATCTTGTTCAAGGCGATACTCCTTCTTTCTTGCTTTCTTGCTTTCTTGCTTTCTTGCTTTCTTGCATTATAAGGTTTATGAAATCCTACTTATTATAGCGTACAAAAACTTAAAAAGCCATAGAAAATGTTTTTATTGCAAAAGTGTGCTGAAAACCGCCGGGCAAAATGCCGAAAACGGTTGAAACCAGGGTGGGGGTATGCTACAATGATTTTAAATATTGCACAAAAGGGGAAACAGGAATGCTGATAAGTTTGGTCGTTCCGTGCTACAATGAGGAAGAATCACTTCCCATTTTTTATAAAGAGGCCAGCAAGATCGCACAGCAGATGGGAATATCCCACGGAGCAGATTTTGAGTTCATCTTTGTGGATGACGGCTCAAAAGACCGCACACTGCAGATCGCGCGGGAATTGCACCGGAAAGATGCCCGTGTGCGGTACATCTCCTTCAGCCGGAACTTTGGCAAGGAAGCAGGCATTTATGCCGGATTAAAAGCGGCAAAGGGCGATTATGTAGCAACGATGGATGCGGATCTGCAGGACCCGCCCTCGCTGCTGCCGGAAATGCTGGAGCTGCTGCTCTCCGGCGAATATGACTGCGCGGCCACCCGCCGCACGACACGCGAGGGTGAACCGCCCGTTCGCAGCTGGTTTGCCAAAAAGTTTTATCAGATCATCAATAAGCTCTCGGATACAGAGATCGTGGATGGAGCAAGAGACTTCCGCCTGATGAGCCGCAAGATGACTGATGCCGTGCTGAGCATGGCGGAATATAACCGCTTCAGCAAGGGCATTTTCAGCTGGGTCGGCTTTAAAACAAAGTGGATCGACTACAAAAACGTAGAGCGTGTGGCGGGCACAACAAAGTGGAACTTCTGGGGTCTGCTCAAATATTCGATCGAAGGCATTGTGGGCTTTTCCACAGCTCCGCTGCTGATGGCGGCGGGCCTTGGCCTTGCCTTTTGCGTATTGGCGTTTGTAGGCATCATGATCGTGGTGGTGCGTGCACTGATGTTCGGCGACCCTACTTCCGGCTGGCCGAGCCTTGTCTGCATTATCCTTTTGTGCAGTGGTGTGCAACTGCTGTGTACGGGCATTGCGGGCGAGTACCTTGCCAAAACGTATCTTGAAACAAAGCACAGACCGATCTATATTGCTGCTGAGACCGAAGAAGATCTGGACGCGGAATAAGGCGTTTCAGGAAAAATGTTTTTTTAACGGGGTGCCAGAAGAAGCTGATCTGGCACCCCGCTTTTTTGAGTAGGGAAAAATGGATACATACAGATAGGCGTTGTACCCAAAGCCATTTCCTGCTATACTAAAAACTGACTAGAAACTGGAAGAATGGTGAGCAGATGGCAAAAAGACAAGACGGCGGCATCCGGCTGCGCCCGGTGGGCACCCGCAAGCATCGGCAGAACGCTCCGGCCTACAGCCCGGCGGGCACCGGCTGCCCGGCCTTTGAGCAGGCAGTGGAAAATTTATATAAAGGCCAGAACGAAGAAAGCTTCTGGACGCTGATGGGCGCTTTGAACTATGCACTGGAAATGGAGACCCATGTTCTGGTGCCGCTGCGCACGGCACTGACGGTGCACAACACGCCTGCACCGTGGACGGAGCATCCGGTGCCCACGGCAAAGGCGAAGGACCTGCAGCTGTGGACCCTGCGCAACGAGAAGGGCCGCACATGGCTGCCTATGTTCACCTCTGCAGCTGCGGCCTGCGCCGACCGCAGCACTTCTGCCCGGCCAATGGCGGATTACACCCTGCAGGATGCCATGGAGCTGGCCCTTTCCACTGAGGGGATCGACGGCGTGGTGCTGGACCCGTGGAGCCACTCGGCTACGCTGGACGGCGCTCTGCTCAACGGTTTGCTGCACGCGGGCCATACGCCGGAAGACCCCGGTGATGAGAAAGCGGATGCCGGAAAGGAAGCCGCCCGCAAGGGCAACTGGGCGCAGGCTGTGGAATGCTTTGAAAAAGCAGCCGAGCTTGGCAGCACCATGGGACTTGCCCTGCTGGCAGACTGCATTTATAAGGGCCGCGGCACCCGCACGAACCGTGCCGAGGCCCGCCGCATGTGGAAGGAAGCAGCGGACAGCGGCGAGATCTTATCCAACATTGCACTGGGCGATGACTGCGCTGCCCGGGGCGACAATGGCCGGGCACTTTTGTATTACCGCCGTGCCCGCGCCAACGCAGCCCATATGCCGGATATCGAGTACACTCCGCAGGTGTGCCTGCGTGTGGCCCAGACCGAAACGCGCTACACCAGCCGCAAAAAGGCGCTGGCACTGGCCGCAGAAGCAAGGCAGGGCTTTTCCATCAAGGCCCGTGAACACGAGCCGGACGCAGAGCAGTGGCTGGCCGAAGCTGACCAGCTCATCCGGGAACTGACCAGTGAACTGCCTGCCCGAGCCACAGCTTACGACATGGAATCTTTACAATTGGACTAAAAAATCGTCATATCGGGACGGTAAGATATACTCGGAAATGATTTGAAGAGCTGCGCCCAAGATGCACAGCACCGGAGAGGAAACAGACAGTATGAGCAAAGTAATCGGCATCGATCTCGGCACGACCAATTCCTGTGTGGCAGTGGTGGAGGGCGGCAAGCCCGTGGTCATCACCAATGCGGAGGGCGAGCGCACCACCCCCAGCGTTGTGGCCTTTACCAAAGACGGGGAGCGTCTGGTGGGCGGCGCAGCCAAGCGCCAGATTGCCACGAACTCCGGGCGCACCATTTCCAGCATCAAGCGACACATGGGCTCCGATTACCGGGTGCACATCGACGGCAAGGACCTGACCCCGCAGGAGATCAGCGCCATGATCTTGGCCAAGATCCGCCGCGATGCCGAGAGCTATCTGGGCGAGCCGGTGACCGAAGCGGTCATCACGGTGCCCGCCTACTTTGACGACAGCCAGCGCAAGGCCACGCAGGACGCGGGCCGCATCGCGGGCCTGAACGTGCTGCGCATCATCAACGAGCCTACTGCTGCCGCTGTGGCCTATGGTTTGGATAACGAAGCATCGCAGAAGATCCTCGTCTACGACCTCGGCGGCGGCACCTTTGATGTGTCCATCATCGAGATCGAGGACGGGACCTTTACGGTGCTTGCCACCGGCGGCGACACCCATCTGGGCGGCGACGACTTCGATCAGCGCATCGTGGAATATGCCGTGGCCGAGTTCAAAAAGTCGGATCGCATCGACCTCTCCCGCGACCCGGCAGCTATGGGCCGGCTGAAAGAGGAAGCCGAAAAGGCAAAGAAGGAGCTTTCTGCCGCGCCGTCGGCACAGCTGAACCTGCCCTTTATCGCAGTGGGCAAGGACGGCCCTCACCACTTGGATATCTCGCTTTCCCGCCCGCAGTTCGAAATGATGACCGGCGACCTGCTGGCCCGCACAGTGGCTCCCGTGCAGAATGCGCTGCGGGATGCAGGCATTTCTGCCAGCCAGCTGGGCAAGGTGCTGCTGGTGGGCGGCAGCACTCGGATGCCTGCCGTGGAGCGTCAGGTGAAGGAGCTGCTGGGCTGCGAACCCAGCCACAGCCTGAACCCGGACGAGTGTGTTGCCATGGGTGCGGCGGTACAGGGCGGTCTGCTGCAGGGCGGCGGCAAGCTGGCCGGTGCCACCGGCGCAGCGGCGCAAGGCCTTGTGCTGATGGATGTGACCCCGCTGACCCTCTCCATTGAGACGCTGGGCGGCGTGGCCACCCCGCTGATCACCCGCAACAGCATGATCCCCACTCGCAAGAGCCAGATCTTCACCACCGCACGGCCTATGCAGACCAGTGTGGAGATCAACGTGCTGCAGGGCGAGCGACACTTTGCCCGCGACAACAAGAGTCTGGGCAAATTCAAGCTCACCGGCATCCGGGCAAGCTTTTCTTCCAAGCCGCAGATCGAAGTTACCTTCGATATCGACGTGAACGGCGTGGTGAAGGTGTCTGCCAAGGACCTTGGCACCGGCCGGGAGCAGAACATCACCATCACCGGCAGCACGAACCTTTCTGAGAACGAGATCCAGCGCGCCATGGCAGACGCTGCCGCCTACGAGGCCGAGGACAGCCGCCGCAAGGAGCGGCTGGACCTGCACAATCAGGCCGAGGTGCTGGCCTACAAGGTGGACGAGGCTCTTTCCAAATGCAAAAAGGAGCTGGACAAGGACGAGAAGAACCGCATCAAAACCGACCTCGCCAACCTCCGCCGCTGCCTGCGCAAGGATAAGCCCGAAAAGATGAATGAAAACGAGGAAGCCGCCCTGCGTCAGGCCAAGACCCAGCTGGAAGAAAGCGCCAACCATCTGATGGTGCTTTATACCAGTGAGCAGGGAACAGATGGTACGAATAATGCGCTGTAAAAGCTGCAATAAAATAGAGTGATGAGAACTGTGCTCTGTGGATAATAGAAACCACAGAGCACGTTTTTTTGCAGAAATAGTTGCAGGAGATAGGCTGACATTGTATAATACAACTGTATGGTTTTGGCTAAATTCGGGAATGATGCCTTGTTTGGGAGGAAGACATGGAAAAAACTGCGGAAAAGCTAAAGGTAAATGAGAGCCTGTTAAAAACAGTACTGTGCAGTGCTACTTTTTGGGGATTGTTGGCGCATGGCATGGTTCTGTTCAACAAATACTCATTCCATGATGATGCACGGTATTTCAACGATGTGGGCGCTACTTACGAATCTGGACGGTGGATGCTGGGCATTCTTGGAAGTCTGAGTGCAAATTTGCTGGGTAGTAAAAACTACAGCCTGCCAGTGGTAAATGGTACGATTACGATTTTGTGCATTGCAGCAATCGTATATCTGCTGGCAGATAGTTTGAGAATCCAGTCAAAGCCTCTTGTTATTCTGCTGTGCGGAAGTATGGTGACATTTCCGTCAGTGACGGGAACATTCAGTTACATGTTTACTGCACCATACTATTACGCTGCGTCCCTACTGGGAGTGGTTGGAGCATGGATTTTTCACCAGAAAAAGAATTTTGTCGCTCTATTACTCTGCACGGTTTTGATGGCTTGTTCTGTTGGTGTGTATCAGGCAAATATCCCGGTTTGCATCTGTACATTGTTGCTTTATATGATGGAAGATGTCCGGCAGTCTGATATGAGCTGGAAAGCGTTTTGGAAAATGGCTCTGTGTAATGCAACTGTGTGCATTGGGTTTATTGCGGAATATTTTCTAGTCAATCAATTTTTTCTGAATCAGTTTGGCGTTGTTTTGACGGATTACAAAGGTATCAATCATTTTGGAAGAACAAATCTGAGCAATTATATTTATCGGATGTTGTGCGGCTATGGATCTTTCTTTTATCCAAGCACTGCTGTGGAAGACTTCAGCGCAAGATATATCTATACTTTGTTGATTGTTGTTACTGCGATCATTGCCATATTTGTGCTCCGGAAAATGTATATTCTTAAGACTCCAAAAGGATCTCAAACCCTATTGATCCTAATCGCATATCCTATTGCAGCATGCTTTGTATACCTGATGGTAGAGCCTTGGGATGTTCATGCCGTAATGACTTTTGGACAGGCGTTTGCCTTTGCTTTGGTTGTATGGCTTATTGATAAATATCCCGAAGATAGAACAAAAGTAGAAGGTGCCCTATGTAAAGCCGCTGTTGCCCTATTAGGAGTACTTGTGACTCTAAATATTCGTTACAGCAATATCCTCTACCTAAAAGCAGACGTGATGCAGACACAAATGATCAGTTATTACACAACTTTGATCACACGAATTGAAAGTGTTGAAGGTTATACTGAAGATGCGCAGGTTGTTTATATCGAGGAGTATGACAAGCACGATAAAAATTTTGTTGGAGTCAGCGAGTATTTCGATGATTTGGATCTGCCCACATATAAAGGGGAACTTATTTTCAATGATTACGCATGGAAGGAAACCATGGAGCTTTGGTGTGGTTTTGCGCCGGAATTAGGAGATGCCGCAGAGTTTGAGGGCAATGCAGAGGTGGCATCTATGCCTTGCTACCCGGAACAGGGCTCGATCCGGTGTATCAATGGGAAAATCGTTGTCAAATTTGCGGATGAGCAGTAAACGCTGTAAAAAAGCAGGAAGGTCAAATGAAAAAATTATCTTTGGTCATTTCAGTTTATAACGAAGAAGCCGTTCTGGAAAAATTCTATAATGCCTTTTGCAACATAGAGCAAGATTTGAAATATGGGGGAAAATGAACTAATTTTTGTAAATGATGGTAGTACCGATGCCAGTATGAATATTCTGGAAGTGATTGCGCAACAGAACAAGAATGTCCGTGTAATCAGTTTTTTGCGAAATTTTGGCCACGAGGCTGCCATGATTGCAGGCATCGATCATGCTGCGGGGGATGTGATCATTTGCATGGATGCCGACCTGCAGCACCCTCTGGAATGCATCGCCCCCATCATGGCGAAATTTGAGGAAGGCTATGAGGTTATCAGCATGGTCCGAACCTCCAACAAATCGGCAGGTGCCATCAAAAACTTTACATCCAGAGCATTCTACCGGGTGATCAACGCCTTATCTGATCAAGTAAAGCTGGAGGAAAATGCATCGGATTTCTTTGCCATCAGTAGCCGTGTGGCAGATGTTCTGCGTACAAATTACCGTGAAAAGACTCGTTTTCTGCGTGGATATGTGCAAAGCGTTGGCTTCCGGAAAACAACGCTGGAATACACTGCTGCGGAAAGAGCTGGCGGGGCCAGCCACTATACGCTGAAAAAACTGATGAATTTTGCAATCAGCACCATAGTCGGTTTTTCTGATTTTCCACTGAAACTCGGCCTCTATGCCGGTGCTGTAAGTTTTCTTGCTGCTGTGCTTTTTGCTATAAGTGCACTGTGCGGCTTCCGCGAGTATAAGGTGATTCTTGCGGCATTCAATGTTTTATTTGCTGTTCTCTTTTTGCTGGTCGGAATTATGGGTGAATATTTTTCCGTTGCATTCGCAGAGCTGAAAAACCGTCCGATCTATATTGTGGAAAAAGAAATCAATTCCGGGCGCTGCGTATGATACAAACAATAAAGCAGCTTTATTTTCGTTATAAGGAATTGATCAACTATGTGATCATAGGTGGTCTGACTACGGTAGTGAGTCTGGTAAGTTACTATTTTTTCACTACAGTTTTTCTGGATCCGCAAGACCTATTTCAACTGATGGCTGCCAATACGTTCTCATGGATCTGCGCAGTTTCTTTTGCTTATATCACAAACCGAAAGTTCGTTTTTGAAAGTAAAAGCACTGATAAATTGCGCGAAATGCTAAAATTTTTCAATGCGAGAGTTTCTACTCTTCTTATCGAAATGGCCTGCATGACATTGCTGGTAAATATTTTACACTGGTATGACAGAATTTCCAAATTTGTGGTACAGTTTATTGTTATGGCGTTGAACTATATTTTTAGCAAATTGTTTGTGTTTCGCAGTAAAGAATAACATACAAGCAAAGGGACTGTTGCACATCGTTTTAGCCGAAAGTGCAGCAGATACTTTCAAAATCAATCGTATAATCAAACAATTCAAAAGGGCACGTGCATCACAAATCCATCGAAAATTTGTTGCGCATGCTTTTGTTTTAGGCGTTGATACCGCTTGATTCTTACGCCTATTCGTACAAAAGAAGGGGCTGTCGCATGTGCAACAGCCCCTTCTTTTTTTCATTTCTTACATTACAGCATCTTGGAAAGGAATGCTTTCAGTCTGGGATGCTTCGGGTTCGTGAACAGCTCCTGCGGCGGCTCGTCCTCCTGGATCTTGCCGTCGTCGATGAAGATGACGCGGTTGGACACCTCACGGGCGAAGCCCATTTCGTGGGTGACCACCAGCATGGTGATGCCGGTGTGGGCAAGCTCCTTCATCAGTTCCAGAACCTCGCCCACCATTTCGGGGTCGAGGGCGCTGGTGGGCTCGTCGAACAGGATCACATCCGGATCCATGGCAAGGGCACGGGCAATGGCAATGCGCTGCTGCTGGCCGCCGGAAAGGCTCTTGGGGTAGGCGTCGGCCTTGTCGGACAGGCCCACGCGGGCCAGCAGCTCGTCGGCCTTGTCGGAAATGGCCTGCTTATCCTTGAGCTTGAGCAGGGTGGGGGCCAGCTCAAGGTTCTTCTTCACGGTCAGGTGGGGGAAGAGGTTGAAGTGCTGGAACACCATGCCCATCTTCTGGCGCACGGCATCGATGTGGGCATCATCCACCTCGATGCCCTCAAACTTGATGGAGCCGCCGGTGGGGATCTCCAGCCGGTTCAGGCAGCGCAGGAAGGTGGACTTGCCGCAGCCGGAGGGGCCGATCAGGCAGACCACATCGCCGCGGTAGATGTCGATGTCGATGCCCTTCAGGACATCCAGGGTGGGGGTGGGCTGCTTTGCGCCCTTTTTGGCCTCACCGCCGTAGGTCTTGGTCAGACCACGGACTTCCAGGATCTTTTCAGCATGATTAGCGGTCACCTTGCGCCATCCTCCTCTCAAACTTCGACAGCAGCCATGTAAAGAGCATGACTAAGATCAGATAGACCACTGCAACGCCCAACAGGGGGAACATGGCCTCGTAGGTACGGTTCATAATGCCCTGCGCCGCATACAGCAGCTCCTTGCCGCCGATAACGGTGATGAGTGAGGTATCCTTGAGCAGGACGATGAACTCGTTGCCCAGTGCAGGCAGCACTGCGCGGATGGCCTGCGGAATGACAATGACCACCATGGTGGTCATGTAGTTCAGGCCCAGGCTGCGGCCGGCTTCCATCTGGCCGGGGTCCACCGCCATCAGGCCGCCGCGGATGATCTCCGAGACGTAAGCGCCCGAGTTGATGCCCAGTGCCAGCGCACCGACCATGGTAAAGTTGCGGCTGTTGGAAAAGATGACCATGCTCATAATGAGCAGCTGGACCATCATGGGGGTGCCGCGGATGATGGTGGTGTACACCTGACAGACGGCATTGAAGAAGCCCAGCACCGGGTTCCTGCGGCCGGGACGCTGCTGGTCGTGCGCAACACGCACCAGTGCCACCACACTACCCAGCACCACGCCCAGTGCCAGCGCAATGGCGGTGACCAGCAGCGTAGTGCCCACGCCCTGGATGTACTGCACCCAGCGGTCGTTCAGGATGAACGCCTGATAGAATTTGAAGAACATTTCCTGCCCGAAGTCCAGCTTCGTGCCGCTGTTGAGCAGCTCTTTCAGCAGTTCGTATTGTGCGGCCATTCGCATCCTCGCTTTCTAAAATTGTTAGAATTTTGTAACCTGTTCTTTCCAAAAAAGGGGAGGTGCCCCAGATGGGGCCGCCTCCCCGTGATACAAGGTACAGCTGAATTATTCAGCGGTGATGTACTTGTCCACGATGGACTGCAGGGTGCCGTCAGCCTTCAGCTCTTCCAGAGCGGCATTGACAGCATCCTCCAGAGCGGAACCCTTTGCCAGACCGATGGCGTAATCTTCCTCGGCGTAGCTGGTGTCCAGAATGACCAGACCGGGGTTGGCGGCAACGAACTCCTTTGCAGGGGCATTGTC
>ENA-UALF01001243-UALF01001243.1-human-gut-metagenome-genome-assembly--contig:-NODE-1243-length-9995-cov-5.389537_pt1 | contig 9995 bp, 4 predicted proteins | sample MGYA00243698_ERZ654464 | MGnify/ENA primary metagenome ERZ654464 (study PRJEB26926, sample SAMN06164595) | human gut metagenome | biome: ENVO:00009003; feature: ENVO:2100002; material: ENVO:00002003...
AGCGTCAGATGTGTATAAGAGACAGGGCAGACCGTGACGAAATGAAACAGGAGTTGCAGGAAACTGCCGGGCGTCTGTCTTCCACCTTTACCAATGTAAACAACCTCTTGAACGCCGGCAGCGTTTATAGTGATCTGTCGGGGGTGTTTGCAGCATTGAAAACGGCGGGGAAGATTGACGATGTCCGGAAAAACGGCGTGATCCTTTCTTTCCTCACTGCCGACGGCTGGGTGACGAAACAATTTAAAGGCAATCCGGACACGGATTTTGAGAATGTCGAAAAGTGGGAGGATTTCGGCAGCGGCGGTTCAGGCGGCGGGAATACCTATAATGTAACCGGCAGTGTGCCGCTTACGGAAGGTTTCTATACCCTGGCTTCCGCCATTGCCGCGGTACCGGAGAAGTGGCGCGGCCGGGGGCGTGTCATCACCTTTGAAACATCGCTCGGCAAATGGGAGACGTACCAGTTTACCGGAACCGCCCTGGATGCCTGGGACCAGGAGGCGAGCTGGGAAGAGTTCGGCGGCAAAGGAACGGTAAAGAGCGTAACGGTAAACGGCGAGAAGCAGACGCCGGACGCGGCCGGTAATGTGAATGTAAACGTGGATATCCTGGAAGTGGACGAGACTTTGTCCGCCGATTCCACCAATCCGGTAGAAAACAAGGTAGTAACCGCCCGTTTTAACGAGGTGGACGCTTCCACGCTGTTTAACGTAAATGCGGAGGTAAGCGAGGATGAAACATCCGTCCGTCTGTCTTTCCAGAACAAAAGCGGCGCGGAAATTACCGCCGTGGATATCCCGGCCGGTTCCGGTGGAGGTTCCGGCGAAACGGTGGCTACTAAAATTGTCTTGAATGCGGCTGTAGATAACGCCATAATCAAGGAAGGCGGAAACGCCCGTCTTACTTATACATACGATCACCAATACACCACGGGGGATGAAAAGGGGGAATCTACCGGGCAAAAGGCGGATATCACCGTTACGATCAGGCGTGGAACAACTACCATGTATTCCCAGACGGTCAGCGATGTTTCCAAAGGCAGTTACGAACTGGACCTTTCAAGTTACTTGCTTGTTGGGAATACCGATATTTACGTAGTGGCAACCACAACCGATCCGACTACCGGCAAGAAACAGACCCGACAGGCGTTTACATCCGTGAAGGTTGTCAGCCTTTCCCTTACCAGCTCTTACAATCTGGCCGGGGCCATAGCCGCAGGCGGTTATACCCTGGCCGACACGATTAATATCCCTTATGCCGTGAGCGGTTCCGGAACAAAGGTCGTCACGCTTTATCTGAACGGCCGGCAACAGAACGCGCACACCATTACAAGATCGGGAACGACAAACGGCAGTTTCAGTTTGTCCCCCTCTTCGCTTGTGACCGGCCGGAATACCGTTCAAATGGTTGCCGAAATGGAGGCTTCCGCCGATCTCGTGTTAAAGTCTGAAAGTATCTATATTGATATTCTGAAATCCGGAGGATCGGCACCGTTCATCGGCACGATGATGAGTTTTCCGGACGGCCGTATTTTTACGGAGGACCATCTTGTTCCGCGCTTGGAAGCGGGGCAGTACGAACAGGTAAAATTTGACTTTGTGGCTTATGATCCTGACGCAACGCCGGCTCAAATGGACGTTTACCGGGACGGGGTGAAAACGCAGTCTGTCAGTGTGGCCCGTACTACGCAGACATATACCAACCGTTTTACGGAGCAGGGCGAGATCACTATGAAATTTAAGACGGGGGCCACGGAATACCCGTTTTATATCGACGTAACGGAAAGCGGGATCGACTTGCAGGAAACTACCGCCGGGCTTGTACTGAAACTTTCGGCAGCCGGGCGGAGCAACAGCGAATCCGATCCGGGAGCCTGGGATTATGGCGACATACATACGACATTTTCTGGTTTCGACTGGAGCAGCAACGGCTGGACGGGTGACGCCCTGAAACTTACGGGAGGCGCGAAGATTGAAATCGGGTACCGGCCGTTCTCCACGGATGCAACCACTACCGGGGCTACCTATGAAATGGAAATTCTTTGTTCGTCGGTAACGGACCGGCAGGGGGTGATACTGGACTGTATGGCCGGCGATATCGGTTTCCAGATGACAACGGAGCAGGCCCTTATGCGTGTTTCCGGCGGTACGGAAGTAAGTACGAAGTTTGCAAGTGATATGAACCTGAAAATGGCCTTTATTGTCGGGGCCAAGGCCGGTAAGCGGTTGCTGGAACTTTATGTAAACGGAATCCGTTGCGGAGCGGTGCAGTATGGGGCTACCGAAGGATTACTGCAGGCGGAACCGGTGAACATCCGTTTGTTCAGTGATACGGCGGATGTGGAGATCAGGAATTTCCGTATTTATAACCGTGCGCTTACGGATGATGAAGAATTGAACAATTACATGGTAGACCGGACTACGTCGGACGAAATGGTCCTGTTATTTGAAAAAAACGATGTTACGGGGGACAACGGTACGGATATCGACATAGACAAGTTACGCGCCCAGGGAAAGGCGGTTATGCGAATTGTCGGCGATGTGAACCTTGTCAACGCCACCAATAACAAGAAATTCGAGGTACCGGTCGATATCTATTTTTATAGCCCGCAGGGTAAGGAGTACGATTTTGTAGCAAGGAATGTCGGTCTAAGAATACAGGGTACATCATCCACCACTTATCCGCGTAAGAATTACCGTCTTTATTTCTTGCGCCTGGAAAAATACGGTACCACGCTGGAAGTTAACGGCGTGGATGTGCCGTCCCTTGAATACAGTTTCAAACCGGGAGCACGGCCGATCAGTATATTCTGTTTGAAAGCGGACTTTTCCGATTCTTCCGGTACACATAATACCGGTGCGGTGCGTATTGTGAACGACGTTTGGAAGAGGTGCGGGTGGCTGACACCGCCGCAGGCTGCATATAAGGGGGAATATGACGTACGTATAGGCGTGGACGGTTTCCCTATGGACCTGTTTTATGACAACGACGGCACCGGTGCGAATACTTATCTGGGAAAATACAATTTCAATAATGAGAAGTCGGAAAGTGCGATCATTTACGGTTTTGAAGGAATTGAAGGATTCAACGACGAAGCGGCCCTGAACGGGCAGCGTAACAAATGTATCTGTCTGGAGTTCCTGAACAACTCCGAGGCCCTTTGTCTGTTCGGGACTACCGACATGTCTTCTTTTGATGATGCGCTGGAATTTCGTTTCAAGGCGGACACTACCTGGGCGGATGCACACGAGGACGACAAGGCGGCAGTTACAAGGCTTTGGAACTGGATCGATTCATGTAAGGATGATCCCGCCAAGTTCCTGGCGGAATATAACCAGCATTTCGGTAATGACAGCCCGTTTGCATGGTATCTGATTACCGATTACTTTATGGCTGTGGATAACCGGGCAAAAAACATGATGCTGGCGACTTGGGACTCTCTGATCTGGTATTTCCTTCCTTACGATATGGACACGCTGTTCGGTGTGCGTAATGATTCGGTACTGAAATACGAATATACCATTACCCACGAAAGTTTTGACGATAGTATCGGTAGTTATGCTTTTGCCGGCCATGATTCCGTTTTATGGGAACTGGTACGGTCTTGTCCGGACAAATTGCGTGAAGTGGCGGAAACCTTGCGTAGTAATATGAGCCTTGAATATGTCCTGCAAGTATTTAACGAGGAACAAATGGGCAACTGGTGCGAGCGGATTTATAACAAGGATTCGGAATATAAATATATCCTTCCGCTTACCGAAGGTGTGACAACCGGCAGCGGAACCAGTTATTATAATTATCTGTATGCCTTGCAGGGCAGCCGTTACGCGCACCGTACTTATACCATTCAGAACCGTTTCGCCCTTCTGGATAGTCAGTATGTGGCCGGTACTTACCGCCGTGACAGCTTCGCGGCTTATTTCGGGTACAAGTTCGGCAGCGATAACCGGAAAATTCGGATTACGGCCTCCGAACGGTATTATTACGGGTACGGTTACACGTCCGGAACGCCGCACCAAAGCGCGGTACTTGCAGAAACGGCCGGGGCTGTGGTGGAACTGACAATGGACACGGATTTAATAGTAAACGATCCGCAATATTTCTACGGTGCAAGCCGTATTCGCGGGCTTGATCTGACGGATGTAGCCCACGCCATTGTCGGCACGTTGAACCTGAACAACTGTACGGCCTTGCGTGAACTGAATGTTAGCTGTGAGGCCGGACAGATGACACTTAACGCCCTTCTGGTGGGTAATTGCCGTAACCTTCGACAACTCGACATATCCGGGCTTAAATCCTCTTCCTTTACCGGTATGGACCTTTCAAGCAACACCAAACTTGAAACCTTCCTGGCCGGTGATACATCCCTTACCGGTGTGACATTCGCCGGCGGTGCGCCTCTGGCCGTTTGCGTCCTTCCCGCAACTTTGCAGACGCTGGAGCTCCGGTACCTGAACAAACTGACCAATGCAGGGCTGCAGCTGGAAGGCACGGCAAATATCACGCGCCTTGTGATTGATAACTGTAGCCTGATCGACTGGAACACGTTGTTACAGCAATGCAGCGCGACCAACTATTTACGAATTACCGGTATAGATATGGACGGGGACGGAAGTTTGCTTCGCGGGCTTATGACAATGGGTGGTGTTGATGAAGACGGGGGAAACGTGCAGACGTGCCGCCTGGTGGGTACGTACCGGCTTACCCAGTCCATGTCGGACGAAGAGTACGCCGCCACCTGTGCGCACTTCCCGGAACTGAATATCATTCAGCCGCAGTTTGTCTGCATAAAAATAGACCAGACGGTGGAGGACGGGGAAAAGATTACAAACCTGGATAACTCCACCGGATATGACTATAATACGGAATTTGCTCCGTCTTCCCATATCCTGGAAGTGTTGTCGAAAAGACGTTGTATTCTGGCTAAAAAGACGGCGGAGGGTGAAATGACCTGTTACCCGCTTCATGATGAGAACCGAAATAAATACGCGGATAGTGACAGCGTGGAGAACGCCACGGATGCAGTATTAACCGGATCGGAAGGTGAAGTTTACATATATGAGCCTCATTACTGGTACAAGGGAGTAACGGACGTGCTGAATCAGTGCCTTTACGGTTTTATTTCAAGTAATGAGGATGCGCCGGCAGCAGCAGGGTACACCAGTATAAGATTTACCCGCGAGGAACTGGATGTGACGGAAGGGATCGGGATTCGTAAGAATACGGATTACACAACCATTGAAGAGGCGAAGAATGAATACGAATCCGGATCGTTCGCCCTGGTGGACGTCCGGGATTACAAGCAGGTTCGTTTTCCCGGTTTTGCTTCTACTCTTTACGGTGCTGTATTTATAGATGATGCCGGGAAAATAGTAAGTCGGATCAGCGTTTCAAATGCGAACGGTTTTATCAATGGTATGTATCTGTTTTGTGCCGTTCCTGTAGGGGCTACGAAACTGGCCTTTACTTTCCTTAATTCGGCGGCCTTCGATTTCGTTTTACTCACAACATCGGAAAGTGTGGAAGCGATCGAGCCGGACTGGGTAGAGCATACGGAATGCCTGGGCGGTGTTTATGAAGCCTATCTGATTGATGATGTGCTGCGTTCTGTCAGTGGTGTTTCAAGTGTAGGAACTATTTCACAGAGCCAGGCAGTCAAATACGCCCAGAACAGGGGCAAAGGTTTCCAGCTGTTCGACTGGGAGATGCACAAGGATGTGGGTAATCTGCATTTCTTTAAATACGGTAATACCGATTCGCAGGGAGTTTGCGGATATGGAACAAACAATTACCAGAAAGTGACAGGCCTTACAAATGCGCTGGGGATGCGTGATACGGTTTCTTATTATAAGGAAAAGGGCGGTTCCAATCCACAGGCGGAAGGTGCTTACCGGGACGGTGTAAATTATCAGTCCGTCAATGTGCTGGGATATGAGAATTTCCAGGGAAACAAGGCGGAATGGTTGCAGTATGTCACAGTAAACAAGACGGCGGCGGACGGAAGGTGGTTTATTACCATGCCGGACGGAACGGAACGCGTTGTACAGGGAATTACTGTTTATAATGCGGATATTTATCCTACCCACATGGTTTGGGGCCGGTATATGGATTTGATTGCGGCCAAGGAAGGCGGTTCCACTTCCTCTCATTGGTTCGACAGGTTCTATGTGGGTACCGGGCTTTCTCGTGTGGTGTATCGGTCGTTCAGCTACGCGAGCGCGTTGGGCGGTGTTTCGTATGCGAGCGCGGTTTACGATTCATCGAGCGCGAGTGCGAGCGTCGGCGTTCGGCTTGCCTTCAGGGGCATCATACGCTGGGCGGGTAGCGTCGCGGCCTTTAAAGCCATAAATCAGGCAGATTAAGATAAAAAATAGCAACGTAAAACGTTGTGCGGGTAGCGCAGGCGTCCGGAAGTAAGACGGGTGCCGGTGCTTCCTGAAAGTACAAAGGCGGATTTCCTCATATACACTCGTGTGGTGTATCGGTCGAACAACAACGCGAACGCGTTAGGCGGTGTTTCGTATGCGAACGCGAATAACGATTCATCGAACACGAATGCGAACATCGGCGTTCGGCTTGCAAACAATTAGGATAAAGAAAAAGCGCATAAGCCTTAAAGATTGGCGTACAACAGTGGGGACGTGTCCCCGGCGTGGAGCCAAGAGGAATGAGCCTCGCCAACAGCAGCCGTTTACGGCTGGAAAGGGGAAAAATAAAGCGCAGGGCAATGGGGTTTGGTAGGAATTTTTTTCGAAGAAGCCCGGCCCGGGGAATTGAAGGCTAATTTAATTATCATGTGGAGAGAAGATAATATTATAGAAGAGATTGTCGAGGACTCCAATATAGAGGACGCCATAAAAACGGTATTGCGTAAAAGAAGACGAAAGTGCAGCTTTGCCGGGCGTAGAATACTGGCGGATGTCCCGAAGGCAGTAGAGAGGATCAGGCAGCGGATCAGGAGCGGGCGGTTCAAGCTCGGAGGATATCGGGAAATGACCGTAGACGACGGGCCGAAGGTAAGGATCGTACAATCGGTTTCCCTGGAGGACAGGATCGTTCTTAACGCTGTTATGAATGTGGTGGACCGGCATTTGAAAGTACGTTTTATCCGGACTACTTCCGCATCCATTAAAAACAGGGGTACGCATGACCTTTTACAGTATATCGTTAAAGATATAAAGGATGATCCCGAAGGAACCCTGTTCGGGTACCAGTTCGATATAACGAAATTCTATGAGAGCGTAGACCAGGACGTTTTGCTGGATGCAGTGAAAAAGATGTTCAAGGATAAAATATTAATCGGAATCCTGGAAGAGTGCATCCGCATGATGCCTAAAGGCGTAAGTATCGGGCTAAGATCATCGCAGGGGCTTTGTAATTTGCTTCTGTCTATTTACCTGGATCACCGGTTAAAGGATCAGGAGGCAGTAGCACACTATTACCGGTATTGTGACGACGGTCTGGTGCTTTCCGGTAGTAAGAAATACCTTTGGAAGGTTAGGGATATCATTCATGAACAGGCCAGGAAAGCCCGCCTGGAGATTAAAAGTAATGATACCGTTTTCCCGATCACCGAAGGTATCGACTTTCTGGGATATGTAACCCGCCCGGATCATGTACGGTTAAGGAAGCGTAACAAACAAAAGTTCGCCCGCAAGATGCACAAGGTTAAAAGCAAGAAACGTAGGCAGGAGTTAACCGCTTCATTTTACGGGCTTACAAAACATGCCGATTGCAAGAACTTATTTTATAAACTAACAGGAAAGAAAATGAAAAAATTAAAAGATTTGGGCTACAAGTACAAGCCTAAAGACGGACGGAAACGATTTACCGGGGCAAGGATCAAGTCGCCCGAACTGATGAACAAGGATGTGATCGTACTTGATTATGAAAAGGATGTGCCGACGAAAAACGGAAACCGGACTGTTATAAAGCTGGAACTCGACGGCAAGGAGAGAAAGTATTTTACCAGCCTGGAGGAAACACTTTTCATTTGTGAATCAGCGGCAAAAGACGGAGAACTGCCTTTTGAAGCACATTGCGAAGGTGAAGTAAGTGAAAAAGGATTGATAATTATACATTTTACTTGAAATGATACGAATTTATGCAGACAGCAAGGCGGAACCGGTAAGATGTACCAACCGCCGCCGGGGAATCTGGCGTATTACGTGGGATTACCAGGAAACAGAGACACCCGAAGGAGTGCAACGTAGTTACATGGAAGAGACGTTCGATCATCTACCCGCACTGGCAGAAATCAAGGCGGTTATTAATCAGTGGTATAACAGGCAGATAACCGACACGATCGAAAGCGGGTACGTATGGAACGGCCTGAAAGTCTGGCTTTCCATGGAGAACCAGATGAATTATAAGACGGCGTACGATCTTGCCTTGCAGACAGGCGGGGAAAACCTTCCTGTTACTTTCAAGCTCGGGGAAGAAGACAACCCGACGTTTTACGAGTTTGCAAGTATGCAACAACTACAAGAGTTTTACACCGGTGCCGTGAAACATATACAGGAGACACAAAAGGAAGGCTGGGCACTTAAAAAGGCGATAGACTGGAGCGTTTATACGTTGGAGTAGAAAAAGTGAAGGGGGAAGCGGGAAACACGTTTCCCCTTCACTCTTTTAGTTATAACATATCATCAAAGGCGTGTATTCCCGCTTCGCGTTCATCTTCCAGAGCATGTGCGTAAACCATTGTCATAGTTATAGAACTATGTCCCAAAAGGTGGGATAGCGTTACGATATCATGTGTTTTCTTATAATACAAGGTAGCGAATGTATGCCGCCCGGTCTTTGAACTGATATCCTTTGTTATTCCTACTTTACCGGCTATAGTTTTCAGTACCCGGTTTATATCCTGATCCGTGGGAAGGTTCATAAACAGGTTGCCTTTTGTACGTCCGGCCCGATAATATTCATAGATATAACGTGCCGGGTCCGATAAAGGTACAGTTACCGGTATTTTGGTCTTGCCTCGTGTGTAGTGTAGTTCATTCCCTATGAACTGGTTTATCTGCAATGCTTTTGCATCGCCTATATGCAAAGAAGTAAAACAAAGAAACAGAAAAAAACGGAGTACGTTCTGGGTACATTCTTCCAAGCGGCCGGACCGGTACAAAGCGGTCAGGCGGAGGAGTTCTTCTTCCGTCAGGTATATAACTTCACTTTTGGGGCGACGTATCTTTATGGCCGCGAACGGGTCCTGGTCCATATAACCGCCACGTATGGCGGCACCTACATATATTTTGATAGTAGCCATGTTACGCCATGCCGTAGAATCCATGTTACCTATTTTGCGAAGATATGCAAAGAAAGACAGGAGAAATTCATGGGTAATCTCTGAAAATACAAGGCCGGGGGCGAATGTTTCCAGTTTCTTGATGATAGAAACGTGATGTTTCCAGGTACCGAAAGAAATTGTTTTGCTAATTTGTTTGAGGTAAACCCGTGCAAAATCAAAGAAAGTACCAAAATCGGAAGGATTGTTATACTGGCGGAAGAAACTTTCTTTTGTCAGCGTCTCATTTTAAGACGGGCACGAACAAATATGTCGCTTACACGTGACCGGATGTTTGAGATGATTAAATTTTTGTCTTTACTCTCTTTGTCCCGGCCTTTTATCACTTCGTTTTGCTCGTCCCATTCTTTGGACGTGACACTTAACCTTACCGCGATCCTTATTTTCTCACGGTTGATATAAAATTCCACATACAGGGGGAGCCGGTCGGTTTTGCCTTTTTTGCCTTGTCTTACAACTCTTATTGCCGTCATTTTTATATGCCTATTTTATGCCTGTAGAGGGGATATGCCTACAAATATGCCTACACAGGCAGGTTATTAAAAGTTAAACGGGGCGAAAGTAAAACGTTTAATATCAGCTATTTAAAAGAAAAATCCGATAACATTTAACTGTTACCGGATGTTAATAGTGATTCCGTTGCGATTCGAACGCAAGACCCACGCCTTAGAAGGGCGTTGCTCTA
>ENA-UALF01001251-UALF01001251.1-human-gut-metagenome-genome-assembly--contig:-NODE-1251-length-9925-cov-5.164742_pt1 | contig 9925 bp, 5 predicted proteins | sample MGYA00243698_ERZ654464 | MGnify/ENA primary metagenome ERZ654464 (study PRJEB26926, sample SAMN06164595) | human gut metagenome | biome: ENVO:00009003; feature: ENVO:2100002; material: ENVO:00002003...
CGGCAGCGTCAGATGTGTATAAGAGACAGTCCCTGCTCCTGTTCGCCCAGTGCGGTGCGGCAATACCGCAGCCGGGTATCCGGCCCCCTGCTGGACCGCATCGACCTCTGTGTGGAGATGGACCCCGTTGCCTTTGACGAGCTCCACACCAGCTCCCCCGCCGAGAGCAGCGCAGACCTGCGCAAGCAGGTGCTTGCCGCCCGGGCCGTGCAGGCCAGGCGCTATGCCGCCCCCGGATACGAGGGCGTGCGCTGCAATGCCCAACTCACAGCCGGGCAGGTGCGGCGTGTCTGCCGGATGACCCCCGCCGCCGAGCGGCTCCTCCGCGCCTCCTACGACACACTGGGTCTTTCTGCCCGCGCCCATGACCGCATCCTCCGGGTGGCCCGCACCGTGGCTGATCTCGCAGGCAAACAGCTGCTGGATGAGGAGGCCCTGCTGGAAGCATTACAGTACCGCGCGCAGGAAAAGGTGGAGACGTTCTGACCCGCCATTTTACCGCAGCGTCAACGTTTCTCATCCTCACATTTCACGATCTGATCTCTGGATGCGATCCAGACACCGGAACAGCAAAGCTGAAGATCATCCATTTTCCTGACACCACAAAAGGGACGGCGTGGAGCACACGCCGTCCCTTTTTACTTGTTCTCTCAATCCACCACCGGGATATCCAGCCCGAACTCAAGGGGGCGGAAGCGGGGGCAGACATTTTCCGTGATGCAGATAACCGAGGCGGCCAGGCGGCTGCCGATCTCGCAGGATTCAGCCAGAGTCTTGCCGTAGGTCAGGCCGATGACGGTTCCGGCAAAGAAGGCATCCCCCGCACCGGTGGTGTCGATGACATCCACCTTTTTGGCGGGCACGATGCCGCACTCGCCGTTGGCGCGGGCAAACACAGCCCCCTTGCCGCCCATGGTCACCACCATGCAGGGGATGTTGGCGCTGTGCACATTGCCCGCCAGCACCCTGCACATCTCCTCAGGCTCGAGATGGTCGTAATCGTCCGAGAAAAGCAGCCCTGCCTCCTGCTGGTTGCAGACAAAGCAATCGATCTGCTGCAAAAAGTCCCGGCGCTCCATGGCGATGCTCATGTTGGAAACGGCCGCATACACCTTTTTACCATACTTCTTGGCGTATTTCAGGGTCTGCTTGACCGTCTCCTTTTCAAGGTCCAGCTCCAGCGCGATGCTGTCGCAGTCGGCAAAGATCTCATCCCCCTGCTCAGCCAGCAGGCCGATGAGCGGCGTGGTATCCGGCCGCTTTGAGATGGCGGCAGTCACATCACCCCTGTTGTCAAAGATGGCCAGCCAGGTGCCCATGCCGTCCGGCACCTTTTTGATGAACCGGGTGTTGACCTTGTGGTTCTCCAGCTTGTCAATGACATCCTGCCCCATGCCGCTGTCATCGACAAGGCTCACGAAGGTGGGCCGGAGCTCCACGTTGGCGATATCCTCTGCCACGTTGCGGCTCACGCCGCCGTGGACCTGCTCCATTCTGCCCGCGTTGCGCCCGCCGGGGATATAGGTGGAAAGCGGATATCCCTTGATGTCCACAAACACTGCGCCGATGACTACGATGCCCATAAATTTTTTGATTCCTTTCCGGATTTTACTTTGATATCTCCTATTATATAACAGCTCCTGACAAAAAGCCAATTTTTTCTCTCAAAGCCTACTCTGCCCTTGAAAAACTGTGGCAGAGCTGCCCCGAAGAAAGAGCCTCCGGCATCCACCGGTAATCGCTGCTCAGGCTCAGGATCGCATCATACTTCACGCAGTCCGGCCGGGCAGGCGAGGCCAGCAGGGTATCCGCCTGCACAGGGGCCGCAAGCGCAGCACTGCCGCTCAGGGTAACAAAGGTCTGCCCGGCGGCCTGGATGCGGGCCACACAGCCGTTCCGGGTGCGGAGCACCTCCACCTCTGCCGGGCCGCAGCGGACACGGCGGGTGGCATAGAGCGCTATCCGGTCAACGGCAATGCGCTGTTCCGCCCCCATCCGCTGGGCACTCTTGGGCCTGAGCCGCAGGTCGATCAGGCACTCCACGGTCCGGATATTCCGGCGTTCCAGCGTGGTCTCCACGGCGCACCGGGTCACGTCGCCGCCGCGGAAGAGGATGACGGCGCTCTCGTTCCGGCTGATGACCACCGCCGGGGCATTCCGGCTGCCCACCAGCTCCACCCGGACAACATCCCTGCTCAGGGCATTGCCGGTGAAAACAGCAAGCCCCGCCACCAGCAGAAGGGCAGGCAGGGCCACCCGCAGGCGCACCCTGTTATGGAACGCCAGCCAGCAGAGCCCGGCCAGCAGCAGGCAGACCACGGCGGCATAGGCGGTGTCGAACCAGATCTGTGCCCCGGGCCAGCCGGACACCCAGAGCGCCCAGCGGTCCAGCACCTCTGCCAGAAATTCCGTGCAGCACGAGCACACCCGCTGGGCCGGGGCCAATGCAGGCACCAGCCCCAGCAGGGCCGTCCCCAGACCGGTGAGCAGGATGGGTTCCACCAGCCAGAGCACCGCCGCACCGGACACCAGCGCGTACAGGCTGGTGCTCATCCCCCGCAGCACCAGCACCGGGAAGGTGGCCATGGAGGCGCAGGCCGAGATGCAGACCGTTTCCCACAGACTTCCCGCAAACCCAAGCGCTTTTCGCTTCCAGAACCGGAGGCTGGGGCGCTTTTTCTTTGCCCGCTGTTTTTCCCAGGCTTCCTGACTGCGGCGCACCACGGCCCCACCGGCCAGGGTCCCCACCACCGCCGCAAAGGAGAGCTGAAAGCCCACGTCACAGACGGCGTAGCTGTTGCCCGCCGTCATCAGAACACCGGCCACGCCCAGCGAGGTCAGGGCATCCGGCGGGCCGTAGACCCAGACCCCCAGCGCACTGAGCCAGACGGCCCCCGCCGCGCGCAAAACAGAGGGCGTGAAACCCGTCACTCCCACCAGCAGCAATGCCAGCACCGCACTAAACAGCGCCCTGACCCGGCGGCCGGTATAGCCGCGCAGTCGCTTTTTGCGGCGGGGCAGCAGCCTGCCCAGCACATCGCCGCACAGGATCGAAACGTGCATTCCGCTGACCACCAGCACATGGGAAAGCCCCGCGCCCCGGTAGGCTGTGCGCAGTTCCTTGGAGAGATGGGTGCGGTCGCCCGTGACCATGGCGGCCAGCACGCCCGCCGGGCCGGAGGCCATCCCCTGCCGCAGGGCGGCGCTCAGCCGCTTCTGGAGCCGGGCCGTCCGGGCACGGAAGGAGGTGCTCTGCCCCAGCAGTGCAAAACCTTTCTCATAAGCAGCGTTCAGGGCAATGCCATCGGCCAGGGCATTCAGGCGGGCGGTGTCATCGGGCATTTCCAGCGCAAAGCGGCCCTTGACCCGGTCGCCGGGGCTGCAGGCGGGCAGACTGGCGCACTCCACCCGGAGGGAGGCCGCCTCCCGATCCACCGTTTCCACCCGCAGGACCGCCCGCACCCTGCCGGGGGAATAGGAAGAGGAGGTACTCTCCACCTCTGCCTCCAGCAGGACACTGCGGCCATCGTAGGCGGTCTGGATTGCATCCCATTTTGCCTGCGTGGAGCCGGTCAGCACAAGGCCCAGCACTGCCCCCAGGATCAGGCAGATGCCATAGCCCCAGGCCGGACTTTTGCTCAAACGGCCCGCCAGCGCCCACAGCAGACCGGCAATAAAAAATGCCGCAAACGGCACAAAACGTCCCGTTTGCGGCAAAAAGGCGCACACCAACTCCAGCCCCAGCGTTCCTGCGCAGAAAACACAGAGCGGGCGGCGCATCTTACTTAGTGGAGGAACAGGGGCAGCGGCTCAAGGAAGATGATATCCTTGCGCTCGGCTGCATCGCCCTCGGCCAGAACAGCGGCCTGGCCCACGATGGTGCACTGGGTCTGCTCTGCCAGTGCGTCCAGCGCCTTCAGGGAGCCGCCGGTGGAGATGACATCATCCACCACAAGCACACGCTTACCGTTCATCTTGTCCAGCTCCTTGCGGTCGATGACCAGCTTCTGCTTGCCTGCGGTGGTAATGGACTGATCCTCCACCACCACGGGGTCGGTCATATACAGCTTTTCGCCCTTGCGTGCGCAGACGTAGGGCTTGCCGCTCTGGCGGCTCATCTCGTGTGCCAGAGGGATGCCCTTGGCCTCAGCGGTCAGCAGGATATCAAACTCGGGGCACTTTTTCAGCAGCTCGGTGGCAGCAGCCACGGTCAGCTCTGCATCGCCCAGCATGATGAAGGCCGCAATGTCCATGTGGTCGTTCACCTTGCAGATGGTCAGTTCACGGGTCAGGCCCGCAACATTCAGGGTATAGGTCTTTGCCATAACAATTCCCTTCCTTTTGTTCGATCCGTTATTTTTATGCGCGGCTCAGACAGGCAGCTTCTCGCCGCCCAGCACATGGAAATGCAGGTGCTTCACGGTCTGGCCGGCATCCTCGCCGACATTGGAGATCACGCGGTAGCCGTTGTCCAGGCCGACTTCCTTGGCCAGCTTGGCGATCACGGCAAAGATATGGCCCAGCAGGGCACCGTCCTCCTCCGTCAGGGCAGCGGCACTCTGGATGTGCTTTTTGGGCACAACAAGAAAGTGCACCTTGGCCTGAGGGTTGATATCGTAAAACGCCACGACCTGATCGTCCTCATACAGCTTTTTAGAGGGGATCTTGCCCTCGGCGATCATGCAAAACAGACAATCTTCCATGGGAATTGCTCCTTTCACTCAGCCCAGCTGCTTCTCAACGATGCCCTTGACAGCGGCCAGAGCCTCGTCGATCTTGGTCTCGTCCTTCAGGCCGGCCATTGCAAAGTCGGGCTTGCCGCCGCCCTTGCCGCCTGCGATGGCGCTGATCTCCTTGACCAGCACGCCAGCCTTGAGGCCCTTTTCCTGTGCCAGCTTGTTCACGGTGACAGCCATGGTGATCTTATCCTCAGCCTTGCCCACCAGAACAGCCACCACGGGGTTCACAGCCTTGTCGCGGATGCTGTCGCACATGCCGCGCAGGGTTTCGCCGGTGGTGCCGGTGAAGTAGGCAGAGGCGATCTTCACGCCGTCTGCTTCCTCGGCATTGTCGAACAGGCTGTCCACCTTGGAGGCGGCGATCTTGGCCTTCATCTCCTCCAGCTCGCGGCTCATGGCTTTGTTCTCGGCCATCACAGCCTCGGCGCGGGCGGGCAGAGCCGCCACGTTGTTGGCCTTCAGGGTGTTGGCCACATCATGCAGCATAGCCTCCTGCAGGTTTGCACGGATCAGCAGGTTGCGGCCGGTGACGGCCTCGATACGGCGGATGCCGGCAGCCACAGAGGACTCGCTGACGATCTTGAAGCCGCCGATCTGGGCGGTGTTCTTGACGTGGGTGCCGCCGCAGAACTCGGTAGACCAGCCCTCGATGTTCACAACGCGGACCACCTTGCCGTACTTCTCGCCGAACAGGGCCATTGCGCCCAGCTTCTTGGCCTCCTCGATGGGCATCTCCTTGACGGTGACGTTCATCGACTCGTAGATCTTATCGTTGACGATCTTCTGCACCCGGGCCAGCTCCTCAGGCGTGACGGCGCTGAAGTGGGTGAAGTCGAAGTGGGTGATCTCCGCATCCTGATAGGAGCCTGCCTGATGGACATGGTCGCCCAGCACCTCACGCAGGGCAGCCTGCAGCAGGTGGGTAGCGGTGTGGTTGCGGGCAATGGCCATGCGGTACTCTTTGTCCACGTGGGCGGTCAGATGGTCGCCCACCTTGACGATGCCGCTCTCCAGCACGCAGGTGTGGACGTAGTAGCCCTTGGGGGTCTTCTTCACATCCAGCACGCGCAGGCTGCAGTCGGCGCTGTTCAGCATGCCGTGGTCCGCAGCCTGACCGCCCATCTCAGCGTAGAAGGGAGTCTTATCCAGAACCACCAGCACGCCGTCCTTTGCTTCCTCGTCGGTAGCAATGGCATCGGTCAGAGTTTCTTCGTCGCTCAGGGCCACCACAACGCCGTTGTCGCACAGGGTGTCGTAGCCGGTAAAGACGGTGGGCTCTGCATCCAGCGCACCGAACAGATCCTCGCTCCAGCCGGAGATGTTCTTCTTCAGGCGCTCTGCACGAGCACGCTCCTTCTGCTTGGTCATTTCGGCGTGGAAGCCTTCCTCGTCGATCTCAATGCCCTGCTCTGCAGCGATCTCCTTGGTCAGATCCAGCGGGAAGCCGAAGGTATCGTTCAGCTTGAACACATCCAGACCCTTCAGCAGGTGCTGATGTGCCTTTTCCAGACCGTCGATCATGTTGTTCAGGATGTTCATACCGGCATCAATGGTACGGGCAAAGTTTGCCTCCTCGGTGCCGATGACCTTCTTGATATAAGCATCGTGCTCGCGCAGCTCGGGGTATGCGCTCTCGCTGGACTGGATGACAGTCTCCGCCAGCTCCACCAGGAACGGGCGGGTGATGCCCAGCATACGGCCATGGCGGGCAGCACGGCGCAGCAGGCGGCGCAGCACATAGCCGCGGCCCTCGTTGGAAGGCAGGATGCCATCGGACACCATGAAGGTGCAGCTGCGGATGTGATCGGTGATGACACGGATGGAGATATCGGTCTTGTCGTCCTCGCCGTAGGTCTTGTTGGCAATGTGCTCTACATGGTGCAGCACGCTCTGCACGGTGTCAACTTCAAACAGGTTGCCCACGCCCTGCATCACGCAGGCCAGACGCTCCAGACCCATGCCGGTATCAATGTTGGGGCGTGCCAGACGCTCGTAGTGGCCCTTGCCGTCGGCGTCGAACTGGCTGAACACCAGATTCCAGATCTCCATATAGCGGTCGCAGTCGCAGCCCACGCCGCAGGTCGGCTTGCCGCAGCCGTACTCGGGGCCGCGGTCAAAGTAGATCTCGGAGCAGGGGCCGCACGGGCCGGAGCCATGCTCCCAGAAGTTGTCTTCCTTGCCCAGACGCACCATGTGGTCGGGGGCGATGCCCACCTTCTTGGTCCAGATATCGTAAGCCTCGTCGTCCTCTTCGTACACAGAGATGTGCAGGCGGTCCTTCGGAATGGCCATCCACTCGTCAGAAGTCAGGAACTCCCATGCCCAAGGAATGACCTCCTCTTTGAAGTAATCCTGGAAGGAGAAGTTGCCCAGCATCTCAAAGAAGGTGCCGTGGCGGGCAGTGATGCCAACACGCTCGATATCCGGGGTGCGGATGCACTTCTGGCAGGTGGTCACGCGGTGACGGGGCGGCTCTTCCTGAGCCAGAAACCACTTTTTCATGGGGGCCATGCCGCTGTTGATCAGCAGCAGGCTGGGGTCGTTCTTCGGCACCAGCGGGAAGCTGTCCAGACGCAGGTGGCCCTTGCTCTCAAAGAAGCTCAGGTACTTTTCACGCAGTTCATTCAAACCGGTCCATTGCATAGGTTTTCTCTCCTCAATTGTCCTTGGCGTTTGCACGTCAGTTTTTATGATGTTATGGCAGAGGGGCGGGCAGGCGCAAAAACAAAAACAGCCCCATCCCAAAAGGGACGAGGCTGTGTAAAACTGCTCCGTGGTACCACCCAAATTGCAAAGGATAAAACTGCTTGTCCCCTGCCGCTTTCGGCGCGGTAACGCTGCGCTGCGTCCGACTTGTTTCGCCGGAAGCTCCGGGGCGGCACGAAACGAGACCTGCCGGAGCGCCTTGCAGCTGGGAGCGCTCTCTCTGGGCGGCGGTGTGCATTTCTGACCCCATCATTGCCATCTGTCATAATATTCATGCACATGCGGAAAGCACACAGTTCTTTCCGCGTACAGTTAAATTATAGCATGAGCCGGGCGTTTGTCAACTCTTTTCCGGCAAAAACCTTTCCTCATAGACAAGGCAGGCCAGCGACAGCGCCCGAGAGGTTACGGCACCCAGATGCGGACGATGCTGCTGATGGTGCCATCCTCGGTAAAGACCAGGGTGTTGTTGGGCATCCAGCCGTCCGGCTCGGCGTTGACGGCCTCGGCCACGGCATCGGCGCCGTCCGTCTCCACGGCGGAAGCCTGCGGGTCGGCCGAGCTGTCGCTCAGGGTCACGCCCCCGGCCAGAGGCAGGGTCACCTCGCCCATCTCATAGTAGACGGGGTAATCGTCAAAGGTCACGGTGCGGTACACATCGTGGTCCAGCGTCAGCTCCACGCCGCCCGCTTCGATGCCGCCGTTGATGGTCACATAGCCGTTGTCGGCATCCCTGTCGATGCTGGTCACAGTCAGCTTGGTCACGGTGGTGTCGCCCTGGTCGTGGATCCGAAGCACGCTGCCCTCCTGCAAGGCGTCGATGTCCTCGGGCAGGTAGCTGTCGTAGCCGTATACGCTCAGGGTCGCCTGGCCGTCGGCCACCTTGGTGATGCTGGCTGCAAACTTGTAGGAACCCGTCTTGATCTCGTTCAGATCCCCGGCGTTGATGGGCAGCACATCGCCCATCTCACCGGCTGCTTCGGACGAAGCCGCACTGCTTTCCACGCCGGAAGCCGGTGCGCTTGCCGCGCTGCCTGCGGTGCTGTTGCTGCTGCCGCAGCCTGCCAGAATGCCCACTGCCAGAATGGCCGTAACGGCCAGCACCTTTTTGTTCAGTTTCATATTCTATACCTTCTTCTGTTGTTGTCGGGGCGGTGTTTTCCGCACCTGTCTCGGTATCATATGTCACCCGCGCGGAAAAGTCAACATTTCCTTTTCTCTGCGCTTGACGCGCGGTTTTTGTTCCGCTACAATAAAAACGATTCAAAGACACATTCTATTTCAAGATAGAGAGGAAAATTTCCGTGAAAATCTTAAAAGTAAAATGTCTGGCCCCCACCCGGCTCGACAACTATCTGATGCAGCAGTTCCCGGCGCTGAATCCGGGCCGCCTGAACAAGGCTCTGCGGGAGAACAAGATCAAGCTGAACGGCAAAAAGCAGCCCCTTTCCACCCGCGTGATGGCGGGCGACGAGATCAAGCTGTTCATCCTGGACGAGGTGCTGGATGCCGACAAGCGGGTGGAAGGCCCGGCGTGGAAGAACGCCCGCGGCCCGGCACAGGTCATCTACGACTGCCCGCAGATCCTGGTGGTGAACAAGCCTGCAGGCCTTGCCGTGGACGGCCCCGAGGACGACACCCTGCTCAACCGTGCCCTGCTCTACCTCAACCAGCAGGGTGAGTACAAGGAGAACGATCTGTACACCCCGGCCCTCTGCCACCGGCTGGACACCGGCACCAGCGGCTTGGTCCTCATTGCCAAGACCCCCGAGGCTGAGCAGCTGTTCCTTGAGGTCATCAAGAACCGCGAGGTCAAAAAGACCTACCTCTGCGTCACCTTTGGCCGCCCCACCCCGCCGGACGGCACCCTGGGCGGCTACCTGCTCAAGGATGCAGACCGGGGCATCGTGAAGATCGTGCCCGACAAGCAGCCCGGTGCCAAGGACGTGGAGACCCAGTATGAGACCGTTGCCGTCTCCGGCCGTCTGGCCCTGCTCAAGGTCCGGCTCATCACCGGCCGCACCCACCAGATCCGTGCCCACATGGCAAGCATCGGCTGCCCCATCCTGGGCGACAGCAAGTACGGCAACAACGCCGCCAACCGCGAACTGCGGCTGAAGTACCAGGCACTGTGCGCATGGGAATTGAAGTTCCCCGCCAAAATCAGCGACGAGCGTTTTGCCCACCTGACCGGGCGGGTATTCCATGCCGAGAAACCGTGGTATTGCCAGCAGGTTGAGGATGGGACGCTGAAATAAACTCGTTCATTACAAAACAAATCCGTCATGCACACGCATGGCGGATTTGTTTTTATTCCATCATTTTAATTTGCGCGTCCAGACTTTCCCATGTGTACAGGGTGTTCAGGACTTGCAGCAGTTCCTTTTTGCTCAGGCGCGGAGGCAGACCCAAGCGGGCCAGCAGGGCGCGGCGGCGGTCGGCGCTGTTGGCCGTGCCGGAGATGCCCCACTCGTATAGAT
>ENA-UALF01001301-UALF01001301.1-human-gut-metagenome-genome-assembly--contig:-NODE-1301-length-9529-cov-6.256491_pt1 | contig 9529 bp, 5 predicted proteins | sample MGYA00243698_ERZ654464 | MGnify/ENA primary metagenome ERZ654464 (study PRJEB26926, sample SAMN06164595) | human gut metagenome | biome: ENVO:00009003; feature: ENVO:2100002; material: ENVO:00002003...
CACCTCTGGGCTTCGGCAACTGGCGTGCAACCGTCGCTTCCGTCTCCGGCCTGATCGCAAAGGAGAACGTGGTTGGTACCTTCGGTGTTCTGTATCACTTCGGCGGCGAGCTGTCTGAGAACGGCGATGAGATCTGGGCTGCTGTTGCGCAGGACTACACCGCTCTGTCGGCTTACGCCTTCATGATCTTCAACCTGCTGTGCGCTCCCTGCTTTGCTGCTATGGGTGCCATCAAGCGCGAGATGAACAACGGCAAGTGGACCGCCATCGCCATTGGTTATATGTGCGCTCTGGCTTACTGCGCCGCTCTGGTGGTGTACCAGCTGGGCGGCATCATCACTGGTGAGGTCGGCTTCAACTTCTTCACCATCGTGGCTGCTGTTGTTCTGGTGGCCTTCATCTACCTGATGGTGCGTCCCAACAAGTACGCGGGCAACAACGAAGTCAAGATCGACGTGACCAAGATCTGATCGAACCGCATGACATTGTGAAAGGGTGTGTTTTGTATGATGGAATTCCTCGCTGCAAATTTTAATCTGCCAACGATCGTTGTGGCAGTCATCGTGTTTGGCGGTGTGGGCTGGATCACATGGCACTCTCACAAGCATGGCGGCTGCGGTGGCTGCGGCGAGGGCGGCTGCAATGGTAATTGCGGCGGCTGCAGCGGCTGTCACTGATCGGTAAAAACCGCAAGGGGCGCGGGCTGGAACTTTCGGCTCGCGCCCTTTTTTCAAAAGAAAAAAGTTAGCCTTGAGTAACATCAAAACGAAAGAGAGTGATCGGGATGGAACTTACGTCGGCGCATCTGCGCTATCTGCTGGCGATCTACGAAGTCTCACAGACCCATCTGGATATCAGCTCCCGCAGCATTGCCGAAAAGCTTGGCGTGACCAAGCCCTCGGTGGTGCGTATCATGAATCTGCTCATGGAGCGCGGCATGATCGTAAAGGAGCACTACGGCAAGATCTATATGACAGACCGGGGCATCTGGGTGGCAAAACAGGTGGATCGGGAGCTGAAAACGATCCTGACCCATTTCCCGCCGGTCGGTGAGCCGCTGAGCGAAGAAGAGCGCTTTACCGCTGCCCTTGCCATGACCAGTGCACTGCCGGAGCGCATCTTTACCGGCGAATATGAGCGTCTGTTCGGCAGTGATGCAGAAAAAACAGAAACGGAGAAAGCCCAGTGATCAATAAAAAATTGCTTTCCTTTGACCACGGTGCACTGCGCTATGTGGGAGCCAATGTGGCTTTCCAATGGCTGGGGATGCTGTGCAACGTGATCTTTGTACGGGCCATTGCCCAGCTGGTGGGCGCAGCCTTTGCAGGCAGCCTGACCAGTGCACAGCTGTGGCAGAACCTTGTGCTTTGCCTTGCCACGGTGCCCATGCGCTTTGCCTTTACCATGCTGGCATCGGCCATGAGCGATCAGGCTTCCAAGGATGTCAAGCGCACCCTGCGCAGCAGCATCTACGCAAAGCTTGCCCGCCTTGGCCCCAACTACACCGAGACGGCGGCCACCAGCGAGGTGGTGATGCTGGCCAGCGAAGGTGTGGAGCAGATCGACACCTACTTTGCAAAATACCTGCCGCAGCTGTTTTACAGCCTGCTGGCACCCGTTACCCTGTTTGTGCTGCTGGTGGGCGTGCACGCACGGTCGGCCATCATCCTGCTGTGCTGCGTGCCGCTGATCCCCATGTCCATTGTGGCAGTGCAGAAGTTTGCCAAAAAGCTGCTGGCAAACTACTGGGGCGAATACACCACCCTTGGCGACAGCTTTCTGGAGAACATTCAGGGCCTGACCACCCTGAAAATTTATCAGGCCGACGGCTGGAAGCACGAGCAGATGAATGCGCAGGCCGAGCGCTTCCGCAGGATCACCATGAAGGTGCTCACCATGCAGCTGAACTCGGTGACACTGATGGACCTGATGGCTTACGGCGGTGCGGGCCTTGGCATCATCAGCGCGGTGGCTGCATTTGCGGCAGGCCGGCTGACCCTGACCGCCACATTGACCATCGTGCTGCTGGCGGCAGACTTCTTCCTGCCGCTGCGGCTGCTGGGCAGCTACTTCCACATTGCCATGAACGGTGCCGCTTCGGCAGAGAAGATCTTCAAGCTTCTGGCAGCGGAAGAGCCTGCCGATGGTGACCGCATGCCCGGAGAGAATACGACTCTGAAGCTTGAGCATGTCACCTTTGGCTACGAGAAGGACCGCACCATCCTGAACGATGTCTCCTTTACCATTCCGCAGGGTAGCTTTGTCTCGCTGGTGGGTGAGAGCGGCTGCGGCAAAAGCACCATTGCGGCGCTGCTGTCCGGCAGTCGCACCGGCTATACCGGCAGTGTGACGCTGGGCGGCGTGCCGGTGCAGGAGCTGCAGCAGGAACAGCGTCTGCGCACCCTGACGCTGGTGCCCCACAACGCCGCCATCTTCAAGGGTACGGTGGAGAGCAACCTGCGCATGGCAAAGCCGGACGCGGACGAGGCACAGCTCTGGGCGGCATTGGAACAGGTGAATCTGGTCGATTTCTGCCGCAGCCAGAACGGCCTGCAGACCGCTCTGCATGAGGGCGGCAGCAATCTTTCCGGCGGCCAGCGCCAGCGCCTTGCCATGGCCCGCGCCCTGCTGCATGATACGCCCATCTACCTCTTCGACGAGGCTACCTCCAACGTGGATGCCGAGAGCGAGAACGACATCATGCGGGCCATCCACAGCCTTGCCGGGAAAAAGACGATCATCCTGATCTCCCACCGTCTGGCAAACGTGGTGCACAGCGACTGCATCTATGCAATGAGCAATGGCCGGGTGATCGAGCAGGGCACACATGCCGAACTGCTGGCAAAGCAGGGGGCCTACAGCCGCCTGTTTACGGCCCAGAAACAGCTTGAAACGCTGGGAAAGGAGGATGCCTGATATGAATAAAATCAATCGCCGCAGCCCCTTTGCCATTGTGGGACGGCTGATCGTACTGGTAAAGCCCATGCTGCCCGTTATGCTGGCAGCGATCGTGATGGGGGTGGCAGGCCATTTCTGCGCCACCTTCATTACCATCTTCGGGGGCTTTGGCATCCTGCGTGCGCTGGGGCTTGCAAGCCCGGTGAGGACCGTGCGCACGGCCTTTGCCTGCATTCTGGTGTTTGCGCTGCTGCGCGGCGTTCTGCGCTATGCAGAGCAGGCATCCAACCACTATATCGCCTTCAAGCTGCTGGCCCTGATCCGCGATAAGGTGTTCGGTGCCTTGCGCCGTCTGACCCCTGCAAAGCTGGAAGGCCGTGACCGCGGCGACCTGATCTCGCTCATCACCGCCGATATCGAAGCGCTGGAGGTGTTCTATGCCCACACCATTTCGCCCATCTGCATCGCGTGCATCTGCGTCATCGGCATGACGGGCTTTGTGGGCAGCTGGCACATCCTGCCTGCGCTGGTGCTGCTGGCGGGCTATCTGCTGGTGGGCGTGGCCCTGCCGGTGTGGAGCGCAAAGCGCGGCGACCGTGCCGCCCGGGAGTACCGTCAGGCACTGGCCGATACCAACAGCTATGTGCTGGAAAGCCTGCGCGGCCTGAAGGATACCCTGCAGTATCAGGACACCGCAGCCCGCGCCGAGGGCATCACGGCCCACAGTGAGATGCTGGGCGAAAAGCAGAGGGCGATGAAATACCGCGAGGGCCTGACCGTGGCCATCACGAACACCTTGATCCTGCTCACGGTGCTGGCCGTGCTGGGTGTGAGCCTGAACCTTTACCAAAGCGGTAAAATGGGCGTGGAGGGCGTACTGGTGTGCACCCTTTCGGCCCTCAGCTCCTTTGGCCCGGTGGTGGCGCTGGCAAACCTTGGTGCCAGCCTGACGCAGGTGTTCGCCAGCGCAGACCGCGTGCTGGACCTGCTGGACGAACAGCCCGTCACCGCCGATGTGACCGACGGCACAGACACCGCATTTGCAGGTGCTGCGGCAGAGCATGTGAACTTTGCCTATGCCAATGAGGAGGTGCTGCATGACCTGAGCCTGACCATTCCGGAAAAGAAGATCGTGGGCATCACCGGCCGCTCCGGCAGCGGAAAGTCTACCTTCCTGCGGCTGCTGATGCGCTTCTGGGATGTATCCAGCGGCAGCATCCGCTTTGGCGCAGAGGATATCCGCCGCGTGAACACCGCCGCCCTGCGCGAACAGGAAAGCCTTGTGACGCAGGAGACCGAGCTGTTCGACGATACCATTGAGAACAACATCCGCATTGCAAAGCGGGATGCCACCCGGGAAGAGGTGGAAGCAGCCTGCAAAAAGGCTGCGCTGGACGGCTTTATCCACAGCCTGCCCAAGGGCTATGATACCCCGGTGGGTGAGCTGGGCGGTGCACTTTCCGGCGGCGAGCGCCAGCGCATCGGTGTGGCGCGTGCCTTCCTGCATGATGCACCGTTTCTGCTGCTGGACGAGCCTACCTCCAATCTGGACAGCCTGAATGAGGGCGTGATCCTCAAGGCTGTGCGGGCAGAGTGCAAAGACAAAACGGTGCTGTTGGTCTCCCACCGCAAGTCTACCATGGCTGCGGCAGATATCAGCTTTTCGGTGGAAAGCGGCCGGCTGAGCTGAAAACAGAACAGCGCAAACAAAAAAGCCTGTCTCGCAAAAATGAGACAGGCTTTTTTGATGGAAAGCTCACTTCAGAGCATTCAAAATCTGGTTTGCAATGTACTGGTGGCCCTTAACGGTGGGGTGGCCGTCCGCAGCGGTCTGGGTGCGGGGAATGTCCACATAGATCAGACCTTCCTGTGCGGCAAGGTCTTTGGCAAAGCGGTTCAATTTGCTGAAATAGCGGTTCCATGCGGGCAGCAGAGGCACGGGATTGGTATAGCCCAGCAGCACGATTTTGGCATCCGGGTTCAGTGCGCGAATACCGGCCACGATCTGCGGCAGGCTGTTGGTCACATTGGTATAGGCCTGATCGCAGATCTCATCCATGCCGCGGAACAGCAGGCGGTTGGTGGCGCGGCTCTCGTCAAAGGTAAGGGTCATACGGTTCAGCGCTTCGAGGAAGAGCCCCAGCTTCTGGAAGTTGAAATCACGCAGGGCACCGCTGACCATCAGCCCGGCCAGCTGCTCGCTCTTCCAGTTGGTGGCCTCGCCCAGACCTACGATGCAGGGCACCAGCGCGTCGTTGGAGCCGATCTGGATGGAAATGATATCGGCCTTGCGCAGATATTCCTGATATTCCGGGTAGACGTAGTACGAGCCGGAAGCCTGATTCATCTTGGGCATGGCGCTGTTCTGCACCATATCCACCATGTCAGGGCTCATCAGGCCGGGCAGGCCCAGATTGATGGCGTGCTGGCGGTCCAGCCCAAGGCCCTTGCCCACAAGGGCGGTGTAGCATTGGGAAGGGTAGCCCTCAAAGTTCGGCTGCAGATCGTAGCCGATCTGGGCGATGTTGTATTTCATATCGGCAAGGCCGACACCGGAGGTGATGCTGTCGCCCAGCGCCACATAGGTGAGCTGCGGCTCCGGTTCGCCGGCTGTCTGGGCATCGGCGGGCAGGGAGGTCTCCTGCTCGGCAGGCGCTGCGGTCTGCTCCTGCTGCACCTCTGCCGCTTCGGCGGCAGGCAGCTCCGTCTGTTCGTCGGCAGCAAATGCAGGCATGGCCAGCAGCACAAGCGCTGCCGCTGCGGCCAGAAAGCTGGCAAATTTTTTGTTTTTCATTGTGATTCCTTCTTTCCGGAATGACTGCACCTGTGCGGCACAGCTGTTGTCTCTATGATAAGATGGAAAGTAAAAATTGTCAACTGACAAAATTCAAAAAATTGCGGCCATTGCTGCATCCGTATTCTGCGGTTTCTTCCATACAAAAAAGCTCTCCCTTTCGGGAGAGCTCAGTGTCTGAAAAACGATAGGGTGATGTTCAGGATCAGTAATCGCGGGGAGTGATCTCTTCCTCCAGCTTGCGGTAGTCCACCTTGCCAACAGGGGTAAAGGGCATTTCGGAGATGAACTTGTAGCCCACCGGCTGCACATACTCCGGCAGCTCTTCCTTGCACAGCTGGCGCAGCTCCCGCACGATCTGGCGCTTCTTCTTGTCGGCCTCCGGGTCCAGCACCACATACACGAAAGGCAGACGGCCCTGCACATGGTCCTTATCGGTGCAGCCCACCACCGAGCACTGATGCACGGCCGGGTGGCGGCTGATGACGTTCTCGATCATGGACGGGAACACCTTGAAGCCATCGTGACGGATGATCATGCGCTTGATGCGGGAATCCAGATACACAAAGCCGTCCTCGTCCATGTAGCCGACATCGCCGGTGTGTGCCCAGATCTGGCCGTCTGCATGGCGGCGCAGGATCATGTCGGTCTCCTCGGGCTTATTGTAGTAGCCCTTCATGACGGTGGGGGTGCAGATGCAGATCTCGCCGCGCTCACCGATGGGCAGTTCGGTCTCGGTGCCAGGCTCAAAAATGGACACCACCGTGTTCAGCATGGGGATGCCCACGCTGCCGGGCTTGGTCACGTTGCCGGCGGCAACGGTAGCGGCAGAGGCGACCTCGGTCATGCCGTAGCCCTTGGCCAGCGGATATTCCACGTTGTGCGCCTTCAGGAACTCGTTCACAGTCAGCTCAGCGCCCAGCGGCAGCGAGTCGCCGCCGGCGGCATAGTTGCGGATGAAGGAGAGATCCTTCTTCTTCTTGAGCAGCGGAGAAGCTGCCATCTGCTGGTAGTGGGCCGGAACGCCGAACATGTGCTCGGGCTTGTGCTTCCAGATTAGTGCGCCCAGCTTGTCGGGGTCCAGATTGGGGATGATGACGACGTGCAGGCCCATGACCAGCGGCATGTGCACGCCGCAGGCATAGCCGTAGGCAATGAACGGAGGCATGACGTTCATCAGCTTCTGGCCGCGGCAGAACAGGTTGCTCTGGGCGATGAATTCGTGGGCCAGAGAGTTGAAGCTGTCGTCGGTCAGCATAACGCCCTTGGGCGAACCAGTGGTGCCGCCGGTGTGCACCACCACGCAGGCGTGCTGCGGGTCGTAGGGCTCGGCATTCATGCTTTGATCCTTGCCCTGTGCAATAAAGTCCTTCCAATGGATCACGTTGGACTTGTAGCGGTTCTTATCGGGGTTGGTCAGCTTGTAGCCGACGGCCAGATGCAGCGGCAGGGAGTCTGCGGGGCTGATGACCAGAACGCGCTCCACATTGGTGCGCTTTTCTGCCTTGTGGCAGCGCTCATAGGTCACATTCAGGCAGATCAGCAGGCGGGAATCTACCTCCTCGATGTATTCGTGGATACCCTCAACGCTGTAGCGCGGGTCCACCAGATTCAGCGTTGCACCGATCATATCGACAGCGTAGAAGGCATAGATCACCTCGGGGGTCATCACACTGACAACGGTGATGATGTCGCCCTTCTTCACGCCGAGAGCACGGAAGGCGGCCGCGGTTTTCTTGACATTCACAAAGAGGTCTGCAAAGGTGAATTTGCGGCCATAATACTCCAGAGCGGTCTCGCTCAGGTGGTTTTTGTTCTGATGGCAGAGATACTCAAAGGCGCTGCACTTGGGCAGGGGCATGTCGATGTATTTCTGGTCATAGTACTTCAGCCAGGGCTTCGCAGTGGACGCATAGAGCGGTTCACGCTGTTCAGTAGTCATAGAATAAAGTCCTCTTTTCTTTCTTCTTTTCATTGCTAAAAGCCGACAGCTTTGCAAGAAAGATGAAAGCCGTCGGTCAGAACAAGCTAATAACTCAAAAATCAGAATCAATGATGCAGATTCTATTGTAGTGGAGCTGTCTGAGAATGTCAAGGAATAAACTATGAACGTTGCGTAAAAGAGCCGTAAAACAACGATTCAGCCCGAAATGTCAGGGGTTAGCGCGGCAGCCACTGCTCCGCCTCGGCGGCGCTGCACAGCACAAAATGCTCAGGCCGCAGCTCGCGCCACTGAGGGGTCTCTCTGGAGTAGTCGTGCATGGCGGGGTCGTAGACCAGCAGTTTTTTCTGCCGCTCCCGGCGGGGGTCCGGCATGGGAATGGCGGACAGCAGGCTGCGGGTGTAGGGGTGGATGGCGTGGGCCGTCAGCTCTTCGGCCCCGGCCAGCTCCACGATGCGGCCCTTGTGGATCACGGCGATGCGGTCGGAGATGTAGCGCATCACGGACAGGTCGTGGGCGATGAACAGATAGGTGATGCCGCGTTCTTTTTGTAAATGGCGCAAAAGGTTCAGCACCTGCGCGCGGATGGACATATCCAGTGCGCTGATGGGCTCATCGGCAATGATGAACTCCGGCTCCACGATCAGGGCCCGGGCAATGCCGATGCGCTGGCGCTGTCCGCCGGAAAATTCGTGCGGGAAGCGGGAGGCAAATTCCGGCAGCAGACCCACGTCCAGCAGAGCCTGACGCACCTTTTCCTCCCGCTGGGCGGTGGAAAGATCAGGCCGGACGTTCTGCAGGCCCTCGCCCACGATATAGCTCACCTTGGCGCGCTCGTTCAGCGAGGACTGCGGGTCCTGAAAGATCATCTGGATCTCTTTGATGATCTGCCTGTCCAGCTGGCGGGAAATTCTGCCGTTGATCTTCTGGCCCTTATAAAGGATCTCGCCGCCGGAGGTGGGCAGGATGCGCAGGATGGCGCGGCCAATGGTAGTTTTGCCGCTGCCGCTTTCGCCTACAAGGCCGAAGGTCTCGCCCTTATAAATTTTAAAGTTGGCATCCTGCACAGCTTCATATGCTTTTTTGCCGGAGCCGTAAGTCACGTTCAGGTGGTTCACTTCCACAAGAACTTCGCGTTTATTTTCCATCTTACAGCCCCTCCTCTCGCAGCATTTTTACCGCAGCAGGCGGCTCGATCTTGGGTGCCCGGGGGTCCAGCAGCCATGTTTTGGCCTTGTGGGTGGGCGTTACCTCAAAGTAAGGCGGGCGCTTGACAAAATCAATCTTCAGTGCCTGCGGGTTGCGGGGGGCAAAAGCATCACCGCGAATTTCCGCAAACAGGTTTGGCGGTGTGCCCACGATGTTGAACAGGTCCTCGCCCTTCACGCCCATCTGCGGCATACTGGAAAGCAGTGCCCATGTGTAGGGGTGGCGGGGATCGTAATAAATTTCGTCAGCAGTGCCGATCTCCACAATGTCGCCTGCGTACATCACAGCCACGCGGTCTGCAATGTTTGCCACAACGCCCAGATCGTGGGTGATCATGACGATGGTCAGATCGTACTTGAACCGCATTTCCTTCAAAAGCTGCAAAATCTGGGCTTGAATGGTCACGTCCAGTGCGGTGGTAGGCTCGTCGCAGATCAGAATTTTGGGGCTGCAGGCCACCGCAATGGCAATGACCACACGCTGGCGCATGCCGCCGGAGAACTCGTGCGGGTACTGCTTAAAGCGCTTTTCCGGGTCAGAGATGCCCACATCCCGCAGGTATTCCAGCGTTTTTTCCTTGGCGGCAGCACCCTTTAAGCCCTGATGCAGGGCAACAGCTTCCATGATCTGAGCCCCGATGGTCTTCAGCGGGTTCAGGCTGGTCATGGGGTCCTGCATGACCATGG
>ENA-UALF01001323-UALF01001323.1-human-gut-metagenome-genome-assembly--contig:-NODE-1323-length-9388-cov-33.923819_pt1 | contig 9388 bp, 10 predicted proteins | sample MGYA00243698_ERZ654464 | MGnify/ENA primary metagenome ERZ654464 (study PRJEB26926, sample SAMN06164595) | human gut metagenome | biome: ENVO:00009003; feature: ENVO:2100002; material: ENVO:00002003...
GTATATGCATTTGTAAAATCTTCTTGTGACATTTTATTGTTCTTTAGTTTAAAAACATTGTCACTAGATGGAGCTAATAATTTATATTCCATATAATATTCTTCTCTATCTAAGAACCATTTAGGTAGACTGGTTGAAATTAATACAGGCATATATCTATTCTTTTCTTCTTTTGACAACCTAGAAAATTTCGCATAATAACTAGTCTTCATATATTATCCTCCTTTTTTTATTCATTTAATTTTCTATATTCACATTCTTCTTTATTTAATTCTTCTATTTCTTCTTCATTAAGTAAATGATATTCGTCACACCATATTTCAAATTCTCCATTTTGTACCCACTTTGTTTTAATTATTGTATTCCCATCTTTATCAGTTGATTCAACTTCTTTTTTTTCTTTCTTTGCTTTTTGGAACATATGAAATACATTAATTACACTAAATGCTTTAAACGGTTGTGCTTCATAAAATCCTTCACCAACTTTTATTTCTATAGTTTTCCCAGTACTTATATTAAAAATCCATGCTTTTTTATTCTTAAATTTAGTTACAACATCAATAACAATACAAGTTGATGAATCATAATCTTCAAAATAATAATTACATTCTCCAGTCATTTCAAGATTAATTCTAACCTTATCTATTGATGACATTTCGTTATTTTCTATATTCAACATTAATTCATTACATAATTCTAATGCTCTTTCTACTTTATATTGTTTATATTTATCTTCTTTACTTTTTTCAGTTGCATATTTTTCTATTATTTCTTTAGGGTATGGTAAATTAATTTTATTAAATGATACTTCACCTTTTTTACTTTTTATTTTTTTACTTATTATATTTTCATATAATTTTATTATATCTAATAATTTTTGAGATTTACCAAATTCCTCAAAGAAATCTATTGCTATCAATATATTAAGTTGTCTTGAGTTTATAGATGTTTTATTATTTAAGTCTATAAGTAAATCCATAAAACTATCATATTTATTATCTTTTAACATGTATAATTCTTGTGACACTTGCTCATTCATATATTTTATACTTGCCATACCCTTATATATAGAATTATTCTCTTTATTCATAAAATATTCAGCTTTAGAATATCTAAATTTAGGTGGTAATAATTTTATATCAAAATAACTTAATTCTTTTATTAACCTATTTGTTCTAGTTGAATCATCTGAATAAATAGATAATGCAACTGTATAATACTCAAGAGGATAATGTGATTTTAAAAATGCACCATATAGACTATCATAAGCATAAGAAAGTGAATGTGAAGCATTGAATGAATATTTTGAAGCATCATTGACTACTTGCCATGTTTCTTCAAAGCCATCTATTGAACCAACTTTATCTATCCAACCTTTTTTTAATTTTTTTTCTAGTTCTATTAATTCTTTTTCTTTGAATTTTTTCTTTGATATTTTCTTTATAATTCCATATGTTTCAGGTTCAGGAATACCTAACCATATTAAATATTTCATAATAGATTCTTGATACATTAAATAATGATAACTATCTTTTAATAAATCATCTAATTCTTTTACACCTGTTGTATATGGTTTCCTTTCTATAAAATTATCTAATAAAGAAGCAAATCCAGGTCTAATAGATGCAACAAATGCACTCATTTCAGCTACACTAGAAATTTTATACCTTGATGCTAAATTAGTTGCAAAATCTGAATCAGATTGATTTATTGTACAAGTTATCTTATCTTCATATATTTTAAATGTTTTTTCATCCAACATTTTTTCTAATTCTTTAATAGTAGGTATTTTAATTTTAGCTAATTCACAAGTTTTTCTTATTAAAGTCCAAACGGTAACGGCTAGATAATCATTCTTTAAATATTTATAAACATCACAATTATAACCGTCTAAATTACAACATATTCCTTCTTTAGTTTTTATTAAACCAATTTCTTCTGAAACATTTTTGTCGTATAACAACATTGAACAAGGTGATTCTGATATACTTTCTACTACTCCTTTAAATACTTTTGAATCTTTTATTATTTTTCCCCAATATTCATCATTTTCATATTGCTCTAAATTTTTAGCTATTTCATCATATTTGCTAACATGCATATCATTTGCTTTACACCATAATCTAAAAGCAGATGAATCTTGTAAAGGTTTATATGATAAAATCCAAGCACAATTTTCTTCTCCTAATAAATCTTTAGTTGCTTGTATAAAAACTGAACGGTCTTCTGTATTTAAATCAACATCGGGTAATGAACGTGTACCTAATATACGTTCTATACTCATAAATCTAGTTGGATACAATGGAACTGGTGCAGATAATCTATCTATTTCTGTTAAGCCTAATAATTTGTTTATAAGAAAACTTACAGCAGAACCTCTTCCTGTCTTAGTTAATAAGCCATTATATTTATTTATTGCTCTTTGACATATTTTATAATCTAATATAAAATAATCTTCCATATGTGTTTTCTCAATTATATTAAATTCATATCTTATAGCTTCTAAATATTCATTCCATCTCTCTTTAGGTATTGTATCTCTTATTTCCATCCATCTTTTATTAATTATATCTTTTAATTCTTTATTTGGATTATTTGATATTGATGGCATTTTAATTTCTTTATCTAATATAATATTTTCACATTCATCAAAAATTAAAGTATTATTAATTGCATCTTTTATTTGTTCTTCATTTAATACATTTTGTTTATTATATCGTTCTATTATAGTTTCTACATCAGGATAATCTAATATAAAGTTTGTTTCTTCTTTATATATGATACCTTTTGCCTTAAGAAATAATTCTCTATAAATATAATCTTGTGGATTAATATAATGTGAATCGTTACCATGAATAATATTAATATTATATTTTTCACTCAAGCATAGAATTTTTTTATTAAGATTTTTCTGTATATCTTCATTATGGTTTTGAACTTCTAAATAAAAATTATTACCAAAATATTCTTTCATTTTTATAATCCAATCGTCTAAGCCTTCATCATCTCTTAAACGACCAGCAACACAAGCAGTTGTTATAATTGCATTATTTGGATTAATACTAAATAATAATTCATCATCTATTCTATTTTTATAATATACACCATCTATATTACTATAGGATAATATTCTATTTAAATCTCTATATCCATCTTTATTTTTTGCTATTATAACTAAGTGATAATTAGAATTATCTTTTTCTTTTCTATTTTTAACATAATATGCTTCTGCGCCAACTACCATTTTAATACCTTTGTATGATTTATCACATGTATCTTTATATTGACATTTTTCACAATTATGTTTTGTATATTCATTATTTTCTTGAGTAAGTTTTACACATACTTCATTACATAAGGTATTTGCTTCATATACATTACCTTGATAACCATGTTCAGTAGTAAAATATATTGCATCTTTACCATCTAATTCAATTGCTCTAACTATATATTCTATTGGCTTAGTAACCACATCCAAACTTTTAATATTACTATATATTTTATGTGAATGATAATTATTACATCTCATCTTTATTCCCCTTTCTTTATTCTCTTTTATATATATTATACTATAATTTTTATTAAAAGTAAAATAGGATAGAGATAAATTCTCTATCCTTAATAAATTAATATATTAATATAATGCTATCTAAATATTTTTCATTATTATTGACAGTCAATGGTAATAGATAGTGAATTATTGTATTGCTATTAATATTAATATCACTATTTATACAATCAATAAAAACTTGGTCAACTCGCATACCACTAACTGAATTTCCTATATCATAATCCTTTTTTATTATTATTACAATTTTTTCTTGATTACCTATTAAACAATCTATGATTATTTCATTAGGTATTTTTCTTATATTCATGATATCCATACAATCCATGTATGTAACTATTGTTTTATGAATTGTGTTATAGGTTTCATCTATATCTGATGTTATAAATAATAACGTTCCATGTTTTTTTTCTCTAAATACCCAATAATCATCTAATAATTTTTCAAAGGTTCTAACTCTTCTACTTTTTCTAATGTGTAATACACTATCACAATATTGAAATAATTCTTTTTTCATTTTGCATGTCCCCTTAAAATTATTTAATATTTTCTATTCTTTCTTTGGCTACATTAAAATAACCTTTATCCAATTCTATGCCTATGAAATTTCTATTAGTCTTTAAACAACCTACTCCAGTTGAGCCACTTCCCATTGTAAAGTCCAATACTAAATCGCCTTCATTAGTATAAGTTTTTACAAGATATTCTAATAATTCAACAGGTTTTTGAGCAGGATGAACGCCACCCCTTCTTACTTTATTAAATTCAATTAATGTTATTGGATTTTTATATTCATATGTTTTTTTATATTCTTTTCCTTCACCCATACATTTAAAATCAGCATATGCACCTGCTTGAATAGTGTTGCCACCACTTTTTATAGGTTTTTCTCTTTTAATCATTTGTGGATTATATATCGTCTTTTCTCCGTTTTTAGTAAATACACATATATCCTCGGTTTGTTGCATAGGTCTATATTTCGCATTCCCCATACCACTAGGTATTTTCTTATTCCAATCCCATCTATATTTAAAACCTTTTAAATTACTGCATATTAAAGTACTTGTGAATGGTTCATTCCCAAATAAACATATAGCTCCATTAGGTTTTATTAATTTGTTCAATCTTTTCCACATTTCATCAAATGGAATTACATTATCCCACTTACATGTAGTTGTTCCGATTTCAACCATACGGAGGGTCAGTAAGTATACAATCTACTTGTATATCATGCTCTATTAAATAATCCATTACTTTTAAACAATCTCCGTTAAATAGAACATAATTAGAATCTCCGTATGAATTGAAATCACCTCCTTTAATTAAATTATTTAAATCTATCATATTAAATAATCACCAATCCTTTTATTTACTTAAAATGGTATGTCTTTATCTTTTTTCTTTTTGTCTTTATCAATATGAGTTTTTGCACTCTTTATTCCAAAGCAAGGTTGTTTTTTATAATTATCATATTCAATAGTTACTACCATTTCATCTATTATTATATCAGGTCTTCCAAATATACCTTTCATTTCTTCTTCACATAAAAAGTCTTCTTTGAATACCCTAGAACAAAATTCTTTTTTAAATGTTATACCATCTATATCAAATGTTAATAATGTTGGATATGGATTTTTTATATTCGCAGGCTTAATCTTTAAATTAGATAAAATAAAGGTTGGCTTAGGGCAAAACGTAAACCACAATGGTTTTAAATCAACTATTTCATTCATTTGCTTAAATGATACAGTATCTAAATCTATTACACAATCTATATTTATTGCTACATCTTCTACTTCTACATCTTCCATAACTTTATCAATTCTTTTCTTTACCCTTCTTATATTGCTATAATCTGTTTCCACACCAGCTGAACCATTATGTCCCTTTACTGTAAGTATTTCTGTTTTTTCAAGAATTGATTTAAAATCATCTATACCATATGTTCTCATACTACCTATTAATTTATCTTTTTTAGATGAAGCAGATAATAATACAACAGGTTTTTTATATATATCAATTAAATTAGTGGCTATTAATCCAGTTATTCTCTTATCTACTAATTTTCTTTCTTCATCTATTATTGTTAAAACTTTACTATCATTACAATTATTTTCTTCTATATATTTTTCGCAAAGTTTTATGCACTCTTTTTTCTTTTTGTCTTGTTTCTGCTTAACACTCTTAGCAATTCTAACCATATGTTGTTGTAATGTTTCTATTTGAACTTGTGGATTAGGATTATTTTTAGATTTTCTAGGTTTATATTCAAATTCTTCTTGTTCTCCTACCAACGCTTTAAATAATAATTCACATTCTTCCATACTACCAAATCTTATAGTTCCATTTATAATATTAGCTAAATTAAATGATATTGTTTCAGGTGTTATATCATCTAAATCAAAATCTTTTAATATTTCTTTAAAAAATTCATTTCTTATATTATTTAAACCTTTATGCACTAAGTATGCAACCTCTTTATCATGTATATCCATTATATCAGCTATACAACCAATTGCAACTAAATCCAAATAATGTTCTAACTCATTCTCAGTCATTCCAACTAGGAACTTATAAACAACTCCTACACCACTTAAGTTATGGGAATACTCATCAAATTGATTATTGACAATAACCCCAATAAGAGCATTACTTGTACTTCTAAACACTGTTTTAAATTCTTCACTATTAGACTGTGGTCTATGGTGGTCAAGGACTAAAATTCTTTTTCCCATTGATAACAACTCTTTAATTTCCTTAAAATCATTAGTAGAAGCATCAGGTATTATTAAAAATTCTACACTAGATTTTTTTATTCGTTTAAAAACTTTTGGGTCAAGTCCATGAAATTTTCCATCGTGAAAAAATAAAGTTATTTTTTCTTTAGGAACCTGACATTCATTAATTAAAAACAAATACATTAAAGCAGAACTAGTATACCCATCTACATCGGTATCAACTAAGATACCGATATTACTCCCTTTGTCAAGTTCACTTATGAATAATTCTATTCCTTTGTCTACATTTTTTATTTTAAATGGCATTTCTTGATATTCAGAAGTAGGATTAAGTAAAAAATCCACATCTTTTTCAGTCAATTCTCTATTTTTTAACACTATATCTTTTAATGTTCTACCAAAGGTGTTTTCAGTTTTTATATTATATTTCATATATTCACCAACCTAATCTTCATATTCTTCTATTTCTAATAAATTAACATATAGAAATGATTTATATTTATTTACATTATGTTTAGATAATTCAAGTTCCATATAATTACTTCCTAAATCAACTATTTTTCCTATTACATTTTCGTCTTTAGTTTTCACTTTTACATAATTTCCAACAATCAAAGTAGTTTCTTTACCATTATTTTTTACTGTATGCATTCTTCTTATTTCCATTATTTATACCTCTCCTTCTTCTAATAATATTTTATTCATTAATTACTTTTATATATTCATCATAAGATTTAAACTTATTATTAGAAATATTTTCAATAGTTTTGCTTAATCTTTCTAAACCTTCTTTTACTTGATTCTCTGATATTTCACTTCCTAAATAATTCAATCCTCTTATAACACAAGCATTTTGAGTTGTGCAAGTTCCACTGAATGGGTCATATACTAAAGCATCATCTTTACAATATATATCCATTAATTTTAATATTAATTCAGTACTATATGTAGCTTTATTTAATTTGCTAGGTCTATCATTGTTTTTTGCTTCAATAAAATTAAAGTAATTCGCATACATCTTTTGCCCAGTTTTTCTAATACTTTTTACTTCTTTATTAGCATTGAATGTTTTAAACTCAGATTTTCTACAAAATACAAAGACATGTTCAACAATTCTAGTTAATTTATTAGAAGAAGTATTGTTAGGTAATGCAGATTTCTTTTTCCATATAATATCATCAGCTATTGTAAAATTTGTATTTTTAATTATCTCAGCTACAACTAACCACATTAAATGTGTATTTTCACTTCCATAATTCATATTGTATAATATGCATCCATTTTTATTTAATATATTATCAAATTCATTAAATAATCTAAGTGTAAAGTCAATATATTCATCATCATTCATATTATCTAAATGTATATCATATCTTCCCTCATAATTGTCTCTAGACTTTTGAGTTTTATGACATTTGCTTCCTCTCCCAGTATTATAAAAGGGAGAAGTTATAATGTTATCAACTTTAATATTATCCTTAATCATTCTTTCTATAGTTATAAAACAATCTTCAATATATATCTTATTTAACTCCATATATATCCCTCCAATTTCTTATATATTACAAATAATATATTATATTTCTATTCGTTTATATCATTTTCATTTTTTAATTTTTTATATAAACTACAAAGAACATAGAAATTATATAGTTTTATTGATTTACCCATGTAACTTTTTACTCCAAATTCTTCATTTAATTTTTTTATTAAAATACTTTTCATACTTAATCTCTCCTTTATTTATCTATTTACTTATATTATACTATTATTCTTATTAAAAATCAATCATTATTTAAGATTTTCTTTTGATAATTCTTCTGCCACTTCGTTAACTTCATTGAAATAGAAGAACACATCATGAAATTTTTTAACTTCTTTATCCAATTCTTTAGTTCTACTATAGTATCCATCAAAAGAACAGTGCACTCTCAATGGTAAATCTTTGTTATTTATAAGTCTACAACTGTCTAAAATAGAAGAGTAAATAACTTCTTCTATTTTCTTATACTGTACAATTCCACTACTAACTTTTTTATCTGCAATAAGTTCTAATTCATCATTGATATATTTTAAATAAATACCATAACTAGCTTTAGTTGTTTTATTTACTTTATTAACATATATATAAACTTCTATTAAACTATTCATATTTTCTAGCCCTCCTATACAGCTCAAGGAATACAAATTCACCCTCATCAATTGGAGATTGTTTTAAATCTAAGTATTTACCATTTTTATCTTCTATAATATAACATTCAAGATTAAAATTTACTATTTTTTGACATATTTTATTTAACTTATTTTCCCATTTTTCTCCCTCTTCTCTATCAAATGCTAAATATACCTTTTCACAACCATTAACTTTTAAAAGATTAAGTTGATATTCTGATACTGAACTTCCACCAACTGCAACAGAAGGATTATTACCATAAATTGAATCCATTTTTAATACTGATTTTTCTGCTTCAAATATAATACATTTTTTATATTCTTTTATTGATTCCTTATTTTTATCAATTCCATAAGCATTCATTGAAAGTTTATGTTTATATGTTATCTTATGTATAAAAGATGTATAAGGTACATATTTTCTACCAAATATTTCTACTTGTCTCTTGTCTAAATTTCTCTCCCTTATGCCGACCAGTCTTCCCAACTGGTCTCTATGTGGGTATAATTATTGAATTATTTTCAATATTAAATTTGATACCGTATTTATTCATAGTTTCAGCTGATATATTTTCATGAATCCATTCGATAGGTTTATAATTGACAAAAGTATTGAGTATGCTTTCATCGTATTGTGGCAATTGTTCATTAAAATCTATTTCTTTTTTAACAGGTTTTCTTATAGGAACTTCTTTTTTCTTAGGTCTACCAAATCCTTTTTGAAAATTCATACTTAAATTAAAATAATCTTCAATAAATTCAATTGCTTCTGCAAATGTTAAATCCATTACCTCTTGAACCAATGTTATTATATCGAAACTACCACAATTGGTATAACAATGAAAAATTAAAGAATCTTTATATAGTTCACATTTCCATGATTCACCACCATGACATAACGATGTATTTA
>ENA-UALF01001333-UALF01001333.1-human-gut-metagenome-genome-assembly--contig:-NODE-1333-length-9349-cov-8.235421_pt1 | contig 9349 bp, 6 predicted proteins | sample MGYA00243698_ERZ654464 | MGnify/ENA primary metagenome ERZ654464 (study PRJEB26926, sample SAMN06164595) | human gut metagenome | biome: ENVO:00009003; feature: ENVO:2100002; material: ENVO:00002003...
CTTCTTATCCGCATCCGGCCCCGGACGCGTCCGGGGCCGGATGCGGATAAGAAGGGAAGAACATCCATCAGGGCATGGTAGCGGAAATCCGCCTCCCCTTCCCCGCGGTCCACCCGGTCCAGAAATGCGGCCACATCCAGAACGCCGGCGCGCGCCGCTGCGAAATCCGCGTCCAGCACTTCCTTTTTACTTCTTTTCATGCACAGACGATACGCCTATGCGGAAAGCCTCGTCAAGCCGGAACAGGCAACAAAATGATAACCATTCCAAACTGATAAACAGCAACATCTTTCCCCGGCTTTTCAAAAATCCGAAAAGCGCCGGAAATTCAAGAAGAGGCTTGCCATCCGGGCTTGAACCGGGCATCCTGTGAAGACGCATTTATTTCATTAGAGCGCCTATGAATGCACTAGTAAAAACCATATGTACATTCGTGACATCCTCCATCGGCCGCAAAATCATTGTGGCTCTGACGGGGTTATGTTTGGTCTTGTTCCTTGCGGGACACCTGGCAGGCAACCTTCTCATCTTCGGAGGCCCTGAATGGATCAACACCTACGCCCACGGCCTGCACTCCATGCCGGAAGCAGCCCTCTGGGGAATCCGCGCGGGGCTTGCGGTGATCTTCATCATCCACGTCTGGCTGACCATCCAGCTGAAGCTGGAAAACCATGCGGCCCGCGAACCCTACGTGTTCAAGAACACCATCAAGGCGACGCTCTCCTCCCGCTACATGATCTATACCGGCCTGACCGTCCTGGTGTTCCTGATCTACCACCTGTACCAGTACACCCTGCGCGTGGGATACGACCCCGCCCAGTTCACCACCTTCATTTCCGACGGTACGGTGGAAACCTTTGACGTGTACAAGATGATCGTGACCGGATTCTCCAACGTATGGTGCTCCGCCTTCTACATCCTGGCCGTTCTGATGCTGTTCAGCCATCTGCGCCACGGGGTACAGTCCATCTTCCAGACTGTGGGCGTCGATTCCCGCAAAATCCGGCCCTTCTACAACTTTATCGCCATCGCCTACGGCGCGATTATCTGCCTGGGCTTCATCTCCGTGCCGGTCTCGGTTCTTCTGGGTATCATCAAATAACCATCAACTCCTCTCAAAGTCATGATTAATTTTCCCGTAAGCGACTGGATGCCGGATGCCAAAATTCCCTCCGGCCCTATTCAGGACAAATGGTCCAAGTACAAACTTGAGTCCAAACTGATCAATCCGAACAACAAGCGCAAGTACACGGTGCTTGTGGTAGGTTCCGGCCTGGCTGGCGCCTCCGCTGCCGCCACGCTTGCCGAACTTGGCTACAACGTCAAATGCTTCTGCTACCAGGACAGCCCCCGCCGCGCCCACTCCATTGCGGCCCAGGGCGGCATTAACGCAGCCAAGAACTACCAGAACGACGGCGACTCCGTTTACCGCCTGTTTTACGACACCGTTAAAGGCGGCGACTTCCGCGCCCGTGAAGCCAATGTCTACCGTCTGGCGGAAGTCTCCTCCAACATCATTGACCAGTGTGTGGCCCAGGGCGTTCCCTTCGGCCGTGAATACGGCGGCCTGCTGGACAACCGCTCCTTCGGCGGCGCCCAGCTCAAGCGAACCTTCTACGCACGCGGACAGACGGGCCAGCAGCTACTGCTGGGTGCCTACCAGGCCCTGGAAAAGGAAGTGGCCAAGGGACACATTGAAATGTTCTCCCGCCATGAAATGATGGATCTGGTGCTGGTGGACGGCGAAGCCAAGGGCATCGTCACCCGCAATCTGGTTACCGGCGAAATCAAATCCTACGCAGGGGATACCGTCCTGCTCTGCACGGGCGGCTACGGCAACGTGTTCTTCCTGTCCACCAACGCGATGGGCTGCAACGTCACTGCCGCCTACAAGGCCTACAAGCGCGGTGCCTTCTTCGCCAACCCCTGCTTCACGCAAATCCACCCCACCTGCATTCCGGTCAAGGGCGACTATCAGTCCAAACTGACGCTGATGTCGGAATCCCTCCGCAACAGTGGCCGCATCTGGGTGCCCAAGTCCCGTGAAACCGCAGAAAAAATCCGTAAAAAGGAAATCAAGCCTTCCGATGTTCCCGAAGAAGAACGGGACTACTACCTGGAACGCAAGTATCCCTCCTTCGGCAACCTGGCTCCGCGCGACATTTCCTCCCGCGCCGCCAAGGAAGCCTGCGACGACGGCCGCGGCGTGGCCGTCACCGGCAAGGGCGTCTTCCTGGATTTTGCGGATGAAATCAAGCGCATGGGCCGCGAATGGATTGACGGCCAATACGGCAATCTGTTTGACATGTACGAAGAAATCACGGACGACGACCCCCATGAAACGCCCATGATGATCTACCCCGCCTCCCACTACACCATGGGTGGCCTGTGGGTGGACTACAACCTCATGTCCAATGTGAAGGGGCTGCACGTCCTCGGTGAAGCCAACTTCTCCGACCACGGCGCCAACCGCCTGGGAGCCTCCGCCCTGATGCAGGGCCTGTCTGACGGCTACTTCGTCATTCCCGCCACGCTGCCCGCTTACCTGACGACCACCAAGCCCGGCGCCGTCACCACCGCCGCCCCGGAATTCAAGGCTGCGGAAGACGAAGTGAAGGAACGCATCAACAAGCTCCTGAATGTGAAGGGCACCAAGACGGTGGACTCCTTCCACCGGGAACTGGGCCTCATCATGTGGGAAGACTGCGGCATGGCCCGCACGGAAGAAAGCCTGACCCACGCCATTGAACGCATTCCCCAGCTCCGCAAGGAATTCTGGGAAAACGTGCGCGTAACCGGCACGGCGGACGGCATCAACGCGGAACTGGAAAAAGCCTGCCGCGTGGCCGACTTCCTGGAATTCGCCCAGCTGCTCTGCTATGACGCCCTGAACCGCCAGGAATCCTGCGGCGCCCACTTCCGCGTGGAATACCAGCTGCCGGACGGCGAAGCTAAGCGCAACGACGATGAATACGCCTATGTAGCCGCCTGGGAATACACTGGCGTGGACAGCCTGCCTGTTCTCCACAAGGAACCGCTGACCTTCGAGAACGTGCACCTTGCCATCCGCAGCTACAAGTAAAGATAGCCAATACATTAACACTCAAAAGAAAGATTATAACATGGCTAAAACACTCAATCTCACTCTCAAGGTCTGGCGCCAGGAAAACCGGGAAGCCAAGGGCCGCATTGAGACCTATGCCGCCAAGGACATTCCGGTGGACGCCTCCTTCCTGGAAATGCTGGACATCGTCAATGAAGGCCTGGTCAAGGAAGGCAAGGAACCCATCCATTTTGACCACGACTGCCGGGAAGGCATCTGCGGCATGTGCTCCCTGACCATCAACGGCATTCCCCACGGGCCGGAACGCCAGGTGACCACTTGCCAGCTTCACATGCGCAAGTTCAAGGATGGCGATACCGTCTGGATTGAACCCTTCCGCGCGAAGGCTTTCCCAATCCTGCGGGACCTGATGGTGGACCGCTCCGCCCTGGACCGCATCATCGCCGCTGGAGGCTATATTGACGTGCGTACCGGTTCCGCGCCGAACGCCAACAACATCGCCGTGGAAAAAGTGAAAGCGGACGCCGCCTTTGACGCGGCCGCCTGCATCGGCTGCGGCGCCTGCGTGGCCTCCTGTAAAAACGCCTCCGCCATGCTGTTCACCTCCGCCAAGATCGCCCATCTCAATCTGCTGCCGCAGGGCCAGCCGGAACGTTCCAAGCGCGTCCTGGCCATGATGAAGCAGATGGAAGCGGAAGGCTTTGGCAACTGCACGAACCAGTATGAATGTGAAGCCGCCTGCCCGAAAGGCATCAGCGTGGACAACATCGCCCGCCTCAACCGCGACTTCATGCGGGCCAACGCCAAGGAAGGCCTCTGTTTCTAAAGAAGATTCCTTCTTAAGACGCTCTGTAAAAACTCCCGGCGGCATCGGCTGTCGGGAGTTTTTTCATTACCAGGTTTCCTTGAACCAGGAATAAAATACCAGACAGTTGCTTCCTCATCGTCGCGCAGCGTAAAAAATTGTTACACCGGAAGGGTTCCAGTAATCCAGGAGACCGTACTTGGAAATGCCGGACGAAACCTAAGCAGGCCCCGTCCGACAGCGACGGCCCCATCTTTCTCCGAGAAAGAAAAACATTGATTACAGGAATTAGACTGATGCCCGGAAGGGATGGCACTCTATCAGGAATTTTTTCTAACAAACAGACAACATTGATGTCTATTAAGGGAATGCACTGAGCGTAAGAATTATAATATTATTTTCTCATGGAATAAATTCTCATGTTCTTAAAATAACAGAAATTTTCAAATAAATTCTTATTGACGCTAAATCTGAATAATGCTACTAGGAAAATAATAATAGAGGGTTGTTCTCTTCTAATTTCATTATCAATCCTAACTCTTAATACCTGATGAATCCCCCTCATCGTTCTTCCTCCGCCCATCGTTCTGCCGTTCCCGCTTACCGGAAATGGTACTTTGGAGCCGGCGGCAGCCCCGGCAGGCGGGGCATGGAGGCAGCTCCGGAGCGCGACGCGCTGCCGTTTGAAGCGATCCGGATCCATGAGGAAAGGAACGTGGGGCCGCCGAGCACGCCGGCGGACGGGCACAGCGCGCACGGGACATTCACCATCCCGGAAGGAGCGGAGGGCAAAAAACTCTACGGCACCTGCTCGCTCTTCCTTGGGGTGGACGACTGGGGAATCCTGGAAGTAAAGGACTCCGGCGGCAACGTGGTGGCGCAGGTGGATCTGAAGGAAAACCCGCAGACGGCGGGCGAGCAGGGCGGCCACAAATACCACACGGGGACCGGCGGGGCGCAGCTGCCCTCCGGCACCTACAGCTGGGAAGTCAGCCAGACCAACATCGACTACAATCCGGCAAGCGGCAACACCTCCATCTGCAACTACAGCATCGACGTGGTGCCGACGGAACCGGGGGGCAGGAAAGAACCCGAACCGTGTCCCTGCGAGGGAGACACGTGCGACAACAGCGGCGGAACGCCGCCTTCCCCGTCGCTGGCCCGGTCGGGCCCTGAGGCGGGCATGAAAAGCGGCGCCCTGGGAAACTACAGCTCGGCGGGGTGCAGCGTGACGGCGGAAAGCACGGCCACGCTGATGTACTGGTCCTGCAACTTCGGAGCGTTCCGTGGACTTGGGGGCCTTCCGGCCGGAAGGGTGGAACTGAGGGGTGAAGAAAACGTCTCCGGCCTGGAAAGACCCTCCTCACTGGCCTACAACCATCCCCTGAACAGCCGTCTGGACGTGCCGGAAGGGGGCATTGTCCCCGGAGCACGGTTTAATCTGGTGCAGGGAGACCGGGTGATTGCCATGCGCTGCTACACGGACGGGTCCGTGCTGCCCATCGGGGTGGACACGTCGGGCGGAGGGCGTGCGGCGCTGGCCACGGTGGAAGGACAATCCTGCCTGCGCTGGGTGGTGGAAGACGGCAGCCAATACCTCTTCTCGGCGGAAACGGGAACGCTCCTCTCCTACACCACCACGGACAGGCAGGTCATCTCCAACGCGTCATCCTATCTGGACGTCAGGCATGCCGGAGACGGCTCGCTGAGGCAAATCTGGAACCTGTGGGACGGCCTGCTCAACGTGGAAAACGTCACCTCCACGGGTTACGTCATCGCGCTCTATACCCCTGGGCAAATCACCGGAACGGACGGACAGGGATTTTATACCGTTACGGGCGCTCCCTTGAAAACATTTACTCTTTCCCTGGATGCTGAGGAAAAGTTCACCATCACGGAACAGGCGCCTGCCAGGCAGCCCTATGCCGTCACCTGGTGGAACGACGGCCTGGCGTGGAACATGCGGCAGGGCGCGTGCTCTCCACGCGTCAAGACACGGGGGCGATGACGACCCAAGAAAGCACGGAGTACGACTTGCTGGGGAGGATGACTTCCTCTACGGACGTCCTGGGCCGGGTCACTACCTACGCCTACAGCCAGGACGGCCTGACGGTCACGCAAACCGTCCCTTCCGGGGCTACGTTCGTCACGCGCAGCGCGCCGGACGGAACGGTGATGGAAGAATCCGGCACGGGGCAGCGGCACATCATCTACGCCATCGACCTGGTCAGCGACGGTGTGCGGACCTTCACGAAAGCCGTCTCCGGGGAAACGCAAACCGAGCTGCAGCGCAGCATTGTCAACGGAGCCGGGGAAACCCTGCGCACGGGCGTCCCCAACACCGTCGGCGGAGTCATTTACACGAGGAACACCTACAACGCCAGGGGACAGCTCACCAAAACGCAGACGGACGCGGGCAATGCGGCCACGACGATGGCCCCGACCCTGTGGGAATACGACGCCTTCGGCAACAGGACGAAAGAAACCTGGAAACTCGCCGATCCGGCCACGACATCCAACTCGCGCATCACCACGTGGAGCTACGGCGTGGAACAGGCGCAGGACGGCGTGTACCGCGTCGTCACGGCGACCAGGAACAACAGCCGGGGAACGACCTATAACGAAACGCAGAAAACGCTGGCTTCCTCCCTCTCGTCCACGCTGGAAAGCAAAGTCATTTCCATCGACCCCAGGGGAAACGCTTCCGAACAATGGAGCGAATACGGTCCGGGCGCCGTCCGGACGCAGAAAAGCAGCATCCCCACCTCCGACATCACGGCCGCTGCTACGGTCATCGACGGTTTTATCATCTCGCAAACGGACCATGCGGGCGTCACGGCCACGCATACCCGCGCCTACACGGAAACCGGCGTCATCTACGCCAGCACGGACGGCCGGGGCAACACGGTCACGACGCACACCGACCTTGCCGGGCGCACGATCTCGGTGACGGACGCGGCGGGCAACACGACTTCTACCGCCTACGGCCCCTGGTTTGACCAGCCTGCCGTCGTCACCAACGCCCTGGGCAACACGACCTGCTACGGCTACGACCTCCGGGGCCGCAACACGGCGCAATGGGGAACGGGGATCCAGCCCCTGCTCTTCGGCTATGACGAGGCGGACAGGATGATAAGCCTCACCACGTTCCGGGAGGACGCGGGCGACATCACCGCCGACCCCACGGGACGCACGGACGGGGACGTCACTACGTGGAGCTACGATGACGCCACGGGCCTGCTCATCCGCAAAACCTGGGCGGACGGCACCCATGAAGACACCGCCTACAATGCCCTGAACTTCAAATCCACGCTCACGGACGCGCGGGGGGTGGTCACCACCTGGGGCTACAACCTGAAGAAGGGGGTCAACAACTCCGTCTCCTACAGCGACTCCACGCCCGGCATCCAGTACGCCTACAACCACCTCAACCAGCTGACCCAGGTCACGGACGCCTCCGGCTCGCGCGTCCTCACGTACACCCCCTGCAACGAACCGGACACCGACAGCATTACCATCGGAGGGAGCTCTTACCAGCTCCAGGAACACTACGACACTTACGGACGCTCCTCCGGCTATACCCTGAAACAGGGAACCGACGTCCTCCAGGAAGCCAGCCAGGGCTATGAAGCCGACGGAAGGCTGGCCAGCGCCGGAATCAGGCACGGGGGAACGGAGCAAAGCTTCGCCTACGGCTACCTGGCGGGAAGCAGCCTGCTCTCCAGCCTCGCGATGCCCGACGGCATCGTCCGGGAACTTGCCTACGAACAGCGCCGCAACCTGGTCACGGCAATCAACTGCCGCCTGGGGGAAACCGTGCTCGTCTCCCGGACCCAGAGCTACGATGCCCTGGGACGCCCGGCCACGCGCACGCAGCAGCGTGGAACGGAACCCGCCCGCAGCGACAGCTTCAGCTACAACGGCAGAAACGAACTCACCGCCGCCACCCTGGGCGCCGCCCCCTACGGCTACAGCTACGACAACATCGGCAACCGCAAGACGGCACGGGAACCGGCCGAGGAACTCGCCTACGCGGCCAACGGGCTCAACCAGTACACCGGCATTGAAGAAAGCGGGGAAGCTCCTTTTGTGCCGACGTACGACGCCTCGGGCAACCAGACCCTCATCAAGACGTCAACGGGCGTGTGGACCGTGGTCTACAACGCGGCCAACCGCGCGGTGAGCTTCACCAGCCGGAATGGAAACACGATTATTGAGTGCGGCTACGATTACCAGGGACGGCGCTACATGAAGAAAGTGACTCAAAACGGCACGGTCGCCAGCCACGAACGGTACCTGTACCGAGGCTATTTACAAATAGCGGCATTGGATATGCTGGACAACCGGAATGTGCTTCGGACACTGCTGTGGGACCCTCTGGAACCGGTGGCCACCCGCCCCCTGGCCCTCGCGCAGGGCGCTTCCCTGTACTGCTACGGCGTGGACTTCAACAAGAATGTGTCGGAGGTCTTCGACGCACAGGGAACGATCGCGGCGGCTTACGATTACTCCCCCTATGGGACAGCCACCCGCACCGGAAGACTCGTCCAGCCCGTCCAGTGGTCCGGCGAGATGCACGACGAAGAATCCGCCCTGGCCTATTACAATTACCGCTTTTACAACCCCAAAGACGGCAGGTGGATTAACCGCGATCCCATCGCTGAAGAAGGGGGGTGGAATTTGTACGGGTTTGTTGATAATAATCCTATTGATAGTTTTGATATTAATGGTCAAAATGCTATGGCAAGAGCTGTTCCTTTTGCCGCAGGAGCTGCAGCCGTAGATGGGCCTCTTCCAATTGGCGATGTAATAGGAGCAATTGTAATAGTTTCTGCAGGTGCTTATGATTTATCACAGCCAGGTCCAGGAACTGGAAATTGTACCCGTTTATTTCATGGGATGTTACAAAGTGCTGTTAATGCAGCCAAAATAGAGACAGCATTACTAGGTAAATGTAAGGACGCAGATTGTTGTTGGCTGTTGAAAATCAAGGTTGCAGCTTGGCTAAAAAATGCAATTGCTCGAGATACTATTAACTCCAAATGTTACCAAGGAGGAGATTCAGGACACCGGAAAGTATCTGAACAAGCTTGGACAAACGTAATCAATTGTCAAAGAAAAATAAAAATAAAGTGCAATGGATGATTTTTTTAAAGAAGTAAAAGCCGCATTTCCTGTATACCCTATTCCTTCCTTTGATTTGGTATATGGTTATAAAATATCTAGCGAAGAATCATATGAAGAACTTATTCTGTTAGAAGGTAAAGAATGGACGTTAATAGAATCGAATTATCTACAAAATCATTACACATTTCCTTTCTGGCTTTCCATATCCGGATTACATTATTATCTACCGGCTATCATGATTTTTTCCTGGAATGAATATATGAATAAAAAAGATATTGTTTTAGTTGCTGATTCGGCTGCATTGGCTCTGTCTCTTATACACATCTCCGAGCCCACGAGACACTGAGCGATCT
>ENA-UALF01001342-UALF01001342.1-human-gut-metagenome-genome-assembly--contig:-NODE-1342-length-9288-cov-4.521824_pt1 | contig 9288 bp, 9 predicted proteins | sample MGYA00243698_ERZ654464 | MGnify/ENA primary metagenome ERZ654464 (study PRJEB26926, sample SAMN06164595) | human gut metagenome | biome: ENVO:00009003; feature: ENVO:2100002; material: ENVO:00002003...
CGCTATTATGCGGGTCTGTTCCAGCTTGACGGCAACTACTATTACGCCCGCTCCAGCGGCCAGCTGGTGGTTGACCGCGTCTATTGGATCACCAAGACCAACGACCTTCTGCCTGCCGCGAACTATCAGTTTGATACCAGCGGCAAAATGCTGAACGCTCCGACCCCCGATCCCAAGCCGGATCCCGATCCCAAGCCGGATCCCGATGCTCTGAGTATCGTCAGCGAAAACGGCGTGCTGTACTGCTATCAGCATGGCAGCCGCTATTATGCGGGTCTGTTCCAGCTTGACGGCAACTACTATTACGCCCGCTCCAACGGTCAGCTGGTGGTTGACCGCATCTATTGGATCACCAAGACCAACGACCTTCTGCCTGCCGCAAACTATCAGTTTGATGCCAGCGGTAAAATGGTCGGCAGATAACGCATATCCAAAATAAATTTCGGGCTGGCTGGGAATCTTTTTCCCGGCCAGCCCGAAAATGAAAGAGAACATTACGATGAATGTTGAAACACTGGTTGTAACGACTGGCCAAAGTGATAACCACCTCCCCCAGCAGATGCATATTCAGACAGATGCCCTCATCGGGAATCAATGCGGCAAAGACAGTCTGTCAGAGCATGTCTATCTCGGCCACAAAATCCGCTATATCAACACCTCTACCCATGGTGTCGGGATCAATCGAAACGAAGTCTTAATGCGCGCTACAGGGGACATCTGTGTTTTAGCAGATGATGACATGGTTTTTCTGGACGGATACGAGAAAACGATCTGTACCTGGTTCCAGAAGCTCCCCCAGGCAGACATCCTGCTTCTGAATCTGGAGGGCGGTAAGGCTCGGCACCGCAACACAAAGGTGACGCGGATCACCACTATGAATTACGGAAAATACGGTGCCGCCCGTATAGCATTCCGCCGCGAGGCGGTGCACTTCAGCGGCGTGATGTTCCATACCATGTTCGGCGGCGGCTGCCGATACAGCTGCGGCGAAGATACCCTTTTTCTGCGGGACTGTCTGCGTAAAGGTCTCCGTATCTATGGCATTCCGGCATCGATCGCGCAGATTGATGACAGCAGTTCATCTTGGTTTCAAGGCTATTCCGACAAATATTTTCAGGATAAAGGGATTCTCTATTATGCGCTGGATGGTAAATGGGGACGTCTGCACGCGTGGATCCATTGCTTCCGTCACCGGCACAGGTATCATGAGTATGGTTGGAAAAACGCTGTTAAGCAAATGGTGAAAGGAATGGGTACGGTCAAGTGATACACAAACCTGTTTTTTCGATCATCGTTCCGGTTTATAATGTGGAAAATTATCTGAACGCTTGCGTTCAGTCTCTTATAAATCAAACTTTTTCTGATATTGAGATCATATTAGTTGATGATGGCAGCCCGGATAACTGCCCCGCTATGTGTGATACATATGCCGCCGCAGATTCCCGCGTGCATGTCGTTCATCAGCCGAACAGCGGACTATCTGTCGCGCGAAATACGGGGCTCGCACATGCTGCCGGGTCCTATGTTCTCTTTGTTGACTCAGACGACATTATCGACCTCGACACATGTCAGCGCCTGCTCCCCTTCGTCGATAAAAGCGCAGATATCATCATCGGCGACGGGATCAGCGTTGGTACCAGGAAAAAGCTCTCCCATGGATATACCGCAGCCTGTGTCCGCGGGGATATGTACCTGAAGCTGGCGCTGCATGAAGGCTCTATGCCTATGGCGGCGGTACTGTATATTTACCGGCGTGAATTTCTGCAGGAGAACCGGCTTGTTTTCAAGCCGGGAATTCTCCATGAAGACGAACAGTTTACGCCCCGTGCATTTCTATCTGCCGAAAGGGTAATTGAAAGTGGTATTTGCTTTTACCACTATATCACCAGAGATGACTCCATCACCACGCAGCAGGACTTGCGCAAAAATGCCGCCGATTTGTATGACAGCATTTTGGAGCTAACCGATTTGTATAAACAACTTGCAGATCAAAAGCTGAAAAATCGCCTGCTGGATTCGCTTGTAACAAAATACCTGAGCCTGTTTCAGGCCGGCAGACTCCAGCAATATGGGAAAGCTTATATTCACAAGCGCTTCGTACTATGCAATGCCAGGCGTCCAAAGACCGTTTGCAAAGCGTTGTTATTTGCCATAAGCCCCCCATTATACTGGCACGTGAATAACTGGGTAAAACAAAGGAGGGCGTAGTATGGAAGTGCCGCATCAAATTCCTAAAATCATCCATTATTGTTGGTTTGGTAAGACTTCCTTGCCGGAGGATGCGCAGCACAAAAGTGGGCATTTGTTGCAGACTATGTACGCCTTTATGCTCTGATCAGGTATGGCGGAGTCTATATGGATACGGATGTAGAGCTTGTTGCCCCTCTGGATCGTTTTATGAACCAGGCAGCTTTTGCAGGGCTTGAGGATGCCTCGCATGTTGCAACATGTGTCATGGCCTGTGAGCCGGAATTCCCTCTTTTTAAAGAATTTCTGCTGCAGTACAGCAATATGCAGTTTTTGAATCCGGACGGAACGTTGAACACGACCACGAATGTATCTCGCCTGACAGATATCTGTCTCGAACGGGGGATGCTCCAGAATGGTCAATGTCAGTCTGTTGCAGGACTTACGATTTACCCTGCGGATTACTTTTGCCCTTTGGCATTGGATACCGGCCTTTTAAAACAGACAGAAAACACGGTCGCCATTCATTGGTTCGCAGGAAGCTGGTGGAGCAGCGAGGAAAAATACGCATGGAAAATCACCCGTCGCCTGCATCGCATCCTTCCTGTAAAAACGGCCAAACGGCTGGGCAAAGCGATCGCAATTGCACGATATCGCGGATGGAGTTCTCTTGCAGAAACTTTTTCCGATTTTTGCAGAAAGCAGAGGAAGCATGAATAATAAACTCGAAAAAAGCAAGAAACTGATCCAAAACGTCTTTCTCTTTTTTTTAGCAAGCTTTATCCCAAAAACCATCTCATTTTTCATGGTTCCGCTGTATACAGAGTGCCTGTCCACCCTGGAATACGGAACGATAGATCTGATCACGACAACCGTTCAGCTACTTCTTCCTATATTGACTCTGCAAGTTCAGGATGCCATTCTGCGTTTTTCCGTTGCCGGACAAGATGATCCCCGCAAAGTCTTTTCCATTGGCCTGCGTATTGTATCAGCTGGCTTTGTTTTTTTGGCGTCTGCAACATTTTTGCTGACCATGCTGGGAGTTGTGGACCTGAACGGAGCTTACATTGCTTTTTTTCTTGCAAGCTATCTCACCGGTGCGCTGGGCAATGTTGTGAACTATTTTTTGAGAGCCCTGGACAAGGTCAAAGAAATCACGATCGCCTCAGTTATTACTTGTCTGATAACTGTGTCATGCAATCTTTTGTTTCTGCTGATCTTCCGTTGGGGTGTAAACGGATATTTACTGGCGAATATTCTCGGGCATGTATTGAGTCTGCTGTATCTGATGCTCGCAGCTCGTCTGGGACGATACATCTCTTTCCGGATAAATGATCCGGAGTTGACCCGCCGGATCATTGTCTTCAGCCTGCCGATGATCGTCAGCGCACTTTCCTGGTGGATCAATAATTCGCTGGATAAGTATATTCTTTCCTTTTTCTGCGGCGTCTCTGCAACCGGGCTTTTGGCTGTGGCCTATAAGGTTCCGACTATTATCTCCACCCTTGGCGCAACCATTTCCAAAGCGTATTCCGTTTCGGTGCTGCAAAATTTCGATCCAACAGATAAGGATGGATTCTTGGGGCAAAGCTATGCGGTCATCAGCTTTTCTATGGTGCTGTGTTCCTCCGCCCTGATGCTGATAAACATTCCGTTATCGCGGCTGCTATTTGCCAAAGAATTCCATGCGGCCTGGCAATTCGTACCTCCTCTGCTTTTATCGGCATTATTTAACTACATGTCGCTTTCCTGTGAAAACATGTGCCTTGCATTGAACCGCACGAGACTGATATCTTCAACGGCGCTGATAGGGGCGGGCATTAATACATTTCTGAACCTCTGCATGATCCCCCTTTTGGGAAGCTATGGCGCAGCGGTCGCCACGGCTATAGGCTTCTTCTGCGTATGGATGATGCGTTATATATGGATCCTGCGGCATATTCAATTGAAGAACGCACGCATAAAGGAACCCCTCAGCTACGGGCTGCTTTGGGGACAGATGTTCGCCGCATACTGGGGAAATCGTCTTTTGCTGCTGCAGATCTGCATTTTCGTCGTACTTATTTTCTTATATTGGCGCGAGTTTAGTCAAATGCTGCACGTCATTCTGAAAAGAATATCTTCACTACATTGTAAGGGGACACTGTGATGCTGCTATCCTATATTGTTTATTTCGGCTTACTGATAGAGTGCTGGATATTCTCTTATTTTGCCGAGAAGCGAAACCGCAAGCTTCTCATATGGGTAATCATTCTATCCCTTACCATGGCTGCCGGTCTGCGAGCCTATTCGGTAGGTCTTGATACCCCGAGCTATGTTGAGAAGTTTTCGTACATATACAAGGGGATGTTTTCCTATGCCTACGGTCTGGAGGAGTCCTTCAAATACATCTGCTATGGTATTTTGCACGTGATCCCGAATGCATCGTTTTTGCTTGGGCTATTGGCGCTGATTACGCACGCCTGCATTATTTTACGATTTTGGGAGCTGCGCGGGATCGCGTCCTTTCCATGCATGGTCGTATTCTATTATATGTCTTTCTACTTCATGTCCCTCAACGGGATAAGGCAATTTGTCGCTGTGGCAATCGTTTTTTGGGGAACGCGCTATTTGGGGCAGAAAAAGTTCCTGCGCTTTATTTTGTGCATTTGTATCGCCGCATTGTTCCACCAGACTGCAATCGTAGGCTTCCTTCTTCTGCTGCTGAATGCATTTCAGTGGAAGGAATTGCAGCAGAAGCAAAAGCTCCTGTACATTCTTTTCATTCTTTGCGTTCCGTTAATCATTGTCCTGCTTTCAAATAAGATGGCCCAATATAGCCGCTATTTTTCTGATCTTTCCATTAACATAGGGCTGATCGTGCCGGTAAAGCTTGCACTATGGATGTTGTGTATGCTGTTAATGGCGCACAGTGCAATGTATCAGGAATTCCTGTCATCCATCCATGCTTCCGAAAAATTCGACGTGCGCATATCGTACATAATTTATCTTTTTGGGCTTTTGCTCGTCTCATTGGGATACTTCTTCCCGACTTTTATCGAACGCATCAGTTGGTACTTTTATGTTTATGAAGGGGTATTTTATGGGGCCCTATTGAAAAATACGGAACGGGGCACAAAAATTCCAATTTCCTGTGGGATATTTCTCCTTATCGCCTATGGGTTCTGGTACAGTCTATCGCATGATTCTCAAGGAGTGATGCCATATCTGTTTATAATCTAAGCATATATTGACTTTTATATTCTGATATTTGTGTAGAACAAGAGCATGTCTCGCCGGTATTTACCGGTGAGACATGCTCTTGTTTATGTATTCGCCTCCGACAACGAGTTTCAAACCGTCTAGTCCACGACCTTTGAGTAACTGAAAGTGTCAGACTTACCCGATTTCCTCATTTACCGTAATGATCGAATGCGAATCGATCCAGTAGCATCCGAATCGCGCAAAGGCCACTGTCTTGCCGGAATAGGCCGGAACCGTGAGGCTGGCAAGATACCCGCCCGACATGGTATTCGTTCCCGTATCCTTCCAATACGGGGCTGCGATTACCGCCTTGTTCGCATCATAAAATGCGATGCGTTGTTCGTTGATAGCGGCCGACCCTTCCTTCAGGTTCATCCCCTCAAATCGTACCTTGTCCCCGGAATGGACCGGGATGAATCCGGTAATGTATGTCGATGCTTGCGGGGACGGGTTGCCAGAGCTGCTCAGCCGGTATCCCTGCTGGTATCCGACGCCGTTGAATACCGCCCCGCCGGCGTCCGTCGAAATGGGGATCTGATTTGTATACGCCGCAGTCGCCACAGCCGTGATAACGACGTTCCCGGTCACGCTTGCAATATGGACGGTGCTGCCGGACACCGCCGTGGCCGTGATATCTGTGCCGCCCATGGTGACCGAGATGCTGCCGAGTTTCTTCCCGGCATTGGGGGTAATCGTGACGCTGAGCGCCGCGCCTTCGCTGATTTCCGTCCCCGCAGCATTGCTTGTGCAGTCCGTCAGATGCTGCGTCAGAGTATACTGCGTAACGTAGTCGGAGGCATTCAGCGCGGCGGGCGTTCCGTTTATGGCTGCTGAACGGTATGCGTTCAGCTCGTCGATCGTCAATCCGGCTTTCAATGCCCACTTCACGACATTATCCCGGAGGGAGGACTTTCCGAATGACGCGAAATAATTGGCCAGGCCGGTGTAGTTGGCCGAGGTCCGCTTCTGCGGCGTTCCGGCATCCGAGAGAGAGGAAAAGCCCGAAAGCTCATAGTCCATGTCCACGTGCTTTCTGGAAACGCCAAGCAGCGCAAGCAGGATGAACGACAGGGTCCCCGTTCTGTCCCGCCCCAGTGAGCAGTGATAGATCACCCCGTTCCCGTGGATGACCACATCGAACACCGCCCGCAGAAGTGCGGCCATCTCTGCGTAATGGGATTTCGTCAGGTCAACGAGGTCGCTGTAATAGGCCGACAGGGGATACCGCTTGTAATACACCTCGCTCCCAAACGGGGAGCTTTCCAGAGACGCGTTATCCCGCAGATCAAAGTGGTAGCGGATATTTGCATTTTGGGCGATATTGGCGTCTGCGGATTCCGCTGCACCCGGTGCGGCGCAACGATACATCCGCCCATACCTGACGGTGCCTCCGTCACATGCCCATCCACCGAGGTCCCGGCAGTTTTTCACATAGCCGATAAACTTCATCATGCGAACTGTTCCGGTCGGCTTCACGCGCCCGCTGTCGATTACATCCCCTCCGCTGCCTTTCACGATGTAGCGGAGGACGTGCCCGGGGACTGCGTTGTAGATCACGGATTCTCCTCCCAGGATATTGTTGAGCTTTCCCCCGATGCCGGTGGTCTCATCCTGCTGGTAACGCGTTCCCCCCTGCATCGTGAGCGCTTTGCCCAGCGGAGCATCCTTGATTCCGCTGGCCCCCGTGTAGCTGTCCAGCACGCTTACGCTGCCGCCGTTGGCGTCCGTATAAGCGGCCTCCGCCGCAGTCAGATAGGCCGCAACCGTGGTGCTCATTTGCGGGTACTCCTCCACGTCAGGCTGTAGCGGGGCGATCGCCAAAACGGCATCGGCCATTTGGGCGACCTTATAGGTGGCCGTACTGCCGTTTTTGGCCCGGATGGCATTTGCGATGTCCTGCACGCTGGCCTCTTCGTAGAGCTTCTTTGCCATCAGTAGCTCACCTCCGTTCCATCCGGCAGGGCCGCCAGCACATCAGCGACTATCTCCGCCTTGTCCGCTGCCGTCCAGTAGTCCGCCCCCTTCACCGGGGTGTGACCGGCGGTGCCCCTGGGGCCGGTGTCGCCGGTGTCGCCTTTGGGGCCCTGCGGGCCGGTGCCGCCGGTGTCGCCTTTGGGACCTTGCGGACCGGTATCGCCGGTGTCGCCTTTGGGGCCTTGCGGGCCGGTATTACCGTCTTTTCCGTCAAACTCTCCGCTGGCCTTGGCCTGTGCCAGCGCCGCCTCCGTGGCCGCCTGCAGCGTGTCCGCCGACAACGCCCCCACCTCTGCCGCCGTGTAGGTCGGTTTGCTGTCCTCTTTGGCCCACGCCGGTACGGTGGGGTCCGCCTCCTTCACCGGATGCTCGGTCAGGTATCCTGCCACCGCCTTGGCGATGTCCTCCTCAGACGCACCGCCCATGCCACGGATCAGCTCCATCAGCTGATCGTACACGCTTTCGGGCGGGTCCGCCGGAGCGCCGCCGGGCGTGGTGACGGACGGCAGCACCCGCAGGTCCGCCGCCCGGCTGGTGTGCAGGTCCCCGGCGTACAGGCCCACGGACGCCCACCCCGGCGTGCTGAGCACCGGCAGAACCGCCGTATTGCCGGTGAATACCGCGTCCTGATAGGTGCCGTCCGCCAGGTTCACCCGCATGGTCTTGGTGTCGTAAGCGGCCCACTCTGCATCCAGGTCCCACACCACCGTGTAGTCGCTGTTGCCGCAGATCACGGTCCCTGTGCCTCCGGCCCGCTTGTCCCGAATTTTGATCTTGATTTCAGGCATTTGCATCATCTCCCTTCGGATACGCCCCCACGCGGCGGAAAAGTTGCCCCCGCTGTTGCCGTCTCCGTCTTAGTATGTGACGGGTGGTATATCGGCTATAGCACCCACCTTATTTCAAATAATACAGCTGAGTAACTTGATAACTAGTCTTACGCTGTTAATAGGCCACCACACCGTACCCCAGAATCTCATAGTATCCCACCGGGTATTGGTTCACCCGGCAGCTGTCGCCGGAGTTGCCCTCCACGGTGTAGATGATCCCGTCCTCGACCTTCCAGACAATGCCCACGTGGTCGGACTGCCCGTCCTGCGGGCCGGAGTGACCCTTGTTGTCCCAGTCGAAGAAGATAATCATGCCGGGCGCAGGCTCGATGGCGTTATCCGCCCATTGGCCACGGTCTCGGAACCACTGGACGCCGTTGACGCAACCTGCGAATTTGGGAATGACACCGGTGTCGATGTAGCCGCACTAGTCGGCGCACCAGGAAACAAAGCAGGCACACCATTCCACACGGCTGCCGAAGCCATACCATGACCAATAGGGCTCGCCGCCTACGTTGCCTACCTGCGTCAGCGCCACCTGCACGATCTGGTCGTCTGCACCGTACACGCCGTAGAGCACAGCCGCCCACATTCCGGAGGTGCCTTCCTCCAGCAGGGCATCCAGATGCTCCAGCTGCCGTTCTCCGAAGCCGTATTCCGCTGCCATCTCCGTTGCCGTTTTGTGACTGACCACAATGTGCAGTGTGGTCTTGGTCTCTGTGACGGTCTCCTCCAGAATGTTGCCGTGGCCGTCGTCGCTTTCGATGATGGTCGTCACGCTTTCCGTGGTGGTGGAGTGGGAGATGGTGTTCATCGCCCAGAAAATATCCCGCAGAATCTGCTCCTTTTCCGGTGTGACCGTGGCCACCTCCTGCGGGTTATCCGGATCGGAGGTAACCTTCACTGCATAGACCGACAACACCTCCGGCCAGACGGCCCGGGAACCGGACATCACCAACGTGTCGTAGACTACAGAGCCTTTGATATCGTCCAGCTGCGCCTGATACCTGTCTCTTATACACATCTCCGAGCCCACGAGACACTGAGCGATCTC
>ENA-UALF01001347-UALF01001347.1-human-gut-metagenome-genome-assembly--contig:-NODE-1347-length-9250-cov-5.341055_pt1 | contig 9250 bp, 9 predicted proteins | sample MGYA00243698_ERZ654464 | MGnify/ENA primary metagenome ERZ654464 (study PRJEB26926, sample SAMN06164595) | human gut metagenome | biome: ENVO:00009003; feature: ENVO:2100002; material: ENVO:00002003...
GCTCAGTGTCTCGTGGGCTCGAGATGTGTATAAGAGACAGCTGCTCAACCGCCTGACCGGCGCCGACATCCCCGCCAATAACCGCCTGTTCGACACGCTCGACACCACCACGCGGCAGCTGACGGTCTCCGACACCTGTCAGGCGCTGCTGTCGGACACGGTCGGCTTCATCGCCAAGCTGCCGCACCATCTGGTCGAGGCCTTCCGCGCCACGCTCGAGGAGCTGGAATACGCGGATCTTCTCATCCACGTCATCGACAGCGCCGACCCGGAGCGCGACGATCACATCGCGGTCGTCGACCGCCTGATCGCGGAGCTTGCAGCGCCCGGCACGCCGGTCCTGGAATGCTACAACAAGTGCGATCTCGTCGCCGACGACGAGATCCCGCGCGGGCAGGACAAGGTCGCCATCTCCGCCGCGAGCGGCTTCGGCCTCGATGCGCTCAAAGAAGCCGTCGAGCAGCTGCTCGGCCGGGGCAAGCACCATGTGAAGCTCCTGCTGCCGTATGCGGTCGGCGGCATGGTCGCCGCGCTGCACGACACGGCGCAGGTCCTGTCCAGCAGCTATACGGAAAACGGGATCGAACTTGACGCCATCGTCGATGAAACCTTGTTCGGCAGATTGCGTCAGTATGTAACAGAGGAAGTCTGATGGAGCAGCTCTGGATCCCCGCGGGGGAGGGAAATTCGGAATATATCGAAAAAAAATCCCGCTTTCTCGGCCTCGTCCTCCCCGTGACGACCGAGGCGGAGGCCCGGGCGCAGCTCGAGGCCGTCAAGAAGCGGGAATATGACGCCCGGCACAACTGCTGGGCCTACGTCCTGCACACCGGCCAGAAGCGCTACAGCGACGACGGCGAGCCGCAGGGCACCGCCGGACAGCCGATCCTGAACGTGCTCGAGCGTGAGGGCGTACAGGATGTGCTGTGCGTCGTGACGCGGTACTTCGGCGGCATCCTGCTCGGCGCGGGCGGGCTCTGCCGGGCCTATACCAAGGCCGCGAAGGACGCGCTGGACGACGCGGGCATCTCCGAGCTGCGCCCGTGGAGCGTGCTGCGGCTCGATTGCCCCTACGCGCTGTTTGAGCGTGTGAAGCTCGAGGCGGACAAGCGCGGCGGGCTGGTCCGGGACGCGGACTACGGCGCGCAGATCGCACTGACGATCCTTCTGCCGCAGCCGGAGGAAGCCGCGTTCCGGAAGGCCCTGCAGGAGCTTTCCGCCGGGAGCCTCGCGCCGGAAACGACCGGCACGGAGCTGCGCGGCGTGCGCATCCGGTGAACACCAGATCACAGCTTTTCAAAAAATTCACGCAAACGCCACACGGAATTTAAAATTTCCGTTTATTCTGACATTGTAAGGTGGGACCGATATGACCGTGCGCGAACGGATGGAGCAGGAGGAATATGACGTTCTCTCCCCGCAGGCCCAGAAGGCCGCCGAGACGAAGGGCCGCCCCTCGCCGGAGGAGGACAACGACGTGCGCACCTGCTACCAGCGCGACGCCGACCGCATCCTGCACAGCAAGTCTTTCCGCCGGCTGATGCACAAGACGCAGGTCTTCCTCTCGCCGGAGGGCGACCATTACCGCACCCGCATGACCCACACGCTGGAGGTCGCGCGCATCGCGCGGACGATCTGCCGCGGGCTGCGGCTCAATCAGGATCTGGCGGAGGCCGCGGCCTACGGCCACGACCTGGGCCATACGCCGTTCGGCCACGCGGGCGAAAAGGCGCTTTCCAGCATGATGGAAAAGCCGTTCCGCCACAACGAGCAGTCGCTGCGCGTGGTGGACAAGCTCGAGCGCGGCGGCACGGGGCTGAACCTGACCTACGAGGTCCGCATGGGCATCCTCGGCCACACCGGAGATTTCATCCCCGAGACGCTCGAGGGCCAGATCGTGCGCACGTCCGACCGCATCGCGTATATCAACCACGACATCGACGACGCCATGCGCGCCGGGATCCTGACCGAGGACGACATCCCGCCGGAGATCGCAGAGATCCTCGGCCATTCGCACTCGCAGCGGATCAACACGCTCGTCGAGAATATGATCGACAACACGATCGCCACCGGCACGCTCGGCATGCAGCCGGAGATCGCGCAGGCGATGGACCGGTTGCGCACATTCATGTTCGCCCGGGTCTACACCAATCCCGTCGCCAAGGGCGAGGAGACCAAGGCGAAGGACATGCTCTGCCGTCTCTTTGAATATTACATGCGGCGCCCGGAAAAGCTCCCGGCGGATTTTCTGCCGCAGCTGGACTTTGACGGCATGGAGCGTATCGTCTGCGACTACATCGCCGGTATGACCGACCGCTACGCGGTCTACAAGTATTCCGAGCTCTTCATCCCCACGACGTGGCAGGTGCGGTAAGCACCGGAAGATCCCATTTGAACGGAAAGGAGGTTTCTGCCTTGGCATTTCCGCAGCCGTTTCTTGACGCGCTCATCGACCGCAATCCCATCGACGAGGTCGTGGGACAATATGTGAGCCTGACGCGCCGGGGCTCGAACCTCTTCGGCCTCTGCCCGTTCCACTCGGAGAAGACCGCTTCGTTCTCCGTCGCCCCGGACAAGGGCATCTATTACTGCTTCGGCTGCCACGCGGGCGGCGGCGTGGTCAACTTTATCATGCAGATCGAGGGGCTGGACTTCCCCGACGCCGTCCGTTTCCTCGCCAAGCGCGCGGGGATGGAGGTACCGGAGGACGAGGCCTACCACTCGCAGTATCAGAAGCAGGAGCGCCTTTGGGCCCTGTGCAAGGACGCGGCGCGGTTTTTCCGCCAGCAGCTGTTTTCCCCCGTGGGCAAGCCCGCGCAGGCGTACATACAGAAGCGGGCGCTCAGCATGGACACCGTCAAGCGCTTCGGCCTTGGCTTCAGCCCGGACGCATGGGCGGCGCTCACGGACACCATGAAGGAAAAGGGCTACCGGCTCGACGAGCTCATCGACGCCGGGCTCTCCATCCGGGGCAAAAACGGCGGCGTGTATGACCGCTTCCGCAACCGCCTCATGTTCCCCATCATCGACATCCGGGGGAACGTCATCGGCTTCGGCGGCCGCGTGATGGACGATTCGACGCCCAAATACCTCAACTCGCCGGAGACGCTCATCTTCAACAAACGCAAAAATCTCTTCGCGCTCAACGTCGCCCGCAAGAGCAAGCAGGGCCGCATCATCCTCACCGAGGGCTATATGGACGCCATCGCCCTGCACCAGTACGGGTTCGACTGCGCCGTGGCCTCGCTCGGCACGTCGCTGACGGAGGAGCACGCGAATATCCTCGCCAAGTACACCAATCAGGTCATCCTGACCTACGACGGCGACGAGGCCGGGCAGAACGCCACGCGCCGCGCCATCCCGATGCTCGAAAAGACCGGCATCCAGGTGCGCGTCCTGCGGATGCAGGGAGCGAAGGACCCGGACGAATTTCTGAAAAAATACGGCGCGCAGCGCTTTGAGGTCCTGCTTGACAGCTGCCAGAACCAGGCCGAATACCGGCTCGACAGTCTCCGACGCAAATTCGACCTGACGCTCGACGAGCAGCGCGTGGAATTTCTCTCGCAGGCCGCCGCGCTCATCGCCTCGTTCCCGAACGCGGTGCAGCGCGAGATCTACGGCCGCCGCGCGGCTGAGGCCGCCGGCATCACGCCCGAGGCCATGCAGCTGGAGGTCAAAAAGGCCTACCGCAAGTCCCGCGCCATCGAAAAGCGCAAACGCGAGGCGCAGGAGCTCGACATCGCGCGCCAGCGCGCGCCGAAGATCCGCGCCATCCACTACGACAACCTGCGCTCGGCCACGGCCGAAGAAGGGCTCATCTGCATGCTCCTGCGCGAACCGGAGCTGATTGCGGGCGTGAAGCTCCCGGCGGAGGCGTGCTCGGTCGATCTGTTCGGCCGGGTGCTGACGCAGCTTCGCCAGCGGGTGCACTCCGGCCGGCCGGTCTCGCTCGCCGCGATGGAGGGAGAATTCACCCCGGAGGAGATGTCGCACCTGTCGTATATCCTGAGCAAGGACACATCTCCGGTCTCGGATGAGGCGCTCGCGGATTATCTGCGCGTGATCCAGGAAGAATATGAGGGCCGGACCCGCGCCCGCTCGGAAGACAGCCTGCGGCTGCTCGCCGAGCAGATGAAATCGACAAAACAGTATGGAGGGTAAGCTATGGGAAAAGAACTGGAACTTCTGCAGAAAATGGAACTGACCGCTGAAAACCGGCAAAAGCTCGAGACCCTTATCACCGAGGCGAAAAAGACCGGCAAGGTCTCCTCCAAGCATCTGGTCGAAACGCTCGACGACGTCGACGCCACGCAGGCGCAGACCGAGCAGTTCTATGACATTCTGGAGCAGGCCGGGATCGAGATCGACGTGTCGGACGTGCTGGATCTGATCGGCTCGGCCGACATGGACAACCCCACGCTCAGCGAGATGCAGGCCATCGAGGACGAGGGCCTGCCCGAGGATCTGGAAACGCCCGAGGCCCTGCCCGAGGACGTGGAGACCGCCAAGCTCGACGACCCCGTGCGCATGTACCTCAAGGAGATCGGCCGCATCAAGCTTCTCTCGCCCGAGGAGGAGCAGGAAGTCGCAAGAGCCATGGCCGAGGGCGACGAGAAGACCCGCGAGGCCGCGCGCAAGCGCATGTCCGAGGCGAATCTGCGGCTCGTCGTGTCGATCGCCAAGCGCTATGTCGGCCGCGGGATGCAGCTGCTCGACCTCATCCAGGAGGGCAATCTGGGCCTCATGAAAGCCGTGGAAAAATTCGACTACACGAAGGGCTATAAATTCTCCACCTACGCCACCTGGTGGATCCGCCAGTCGATCACGCGCGCCATCGCCGACCAGGCCCGCACGATCCGCATCCCCGTGCACATGGTGGAGACCATCAACCGGGTGCTGCGCACCTCGCACGCGATGGTGCAGAAGCTCGGCCGCGAGCCGACGACGAAGGAGATCGCCGACGAGCTGCACATCGAGCAGAGCAAGGTCGAAGAAGTCCTGAAGATTGCGCAGGAGCCCGTCTCTCTCGAAACGCCCATCGGCGAGGAGGAAGACAGCCACCTCGGCGACTTCATCCAGGACGACGAGGCGTCTCAGCCGTCGGAGGAGGCCACCTATACCCTGCTGCGCGAGCAGCTCGAGGAAGTCCTGTCCACGCTGACGCCGCGGGAGGAGCAGGTGCTGCGCATGCGCTTCGGTCTGGTCGACGGCAAGCCGCACACGCTCGAGGAGGTCGGCAAGCAGTTCGACGTCACGCGCGAGCGGATCCGCCAGATCGAATCCAAGGCCCTGCGCAAGCTGCGCCATCCGTCGAGAAGCAAAAAGCTCCGCGACTTTCTGAATTGACCCGAAACAGATTATTTACACTTTTCTTCTTGACATCCGGGAAAATATTCGTATCATAGTCTTATGCAAATTGAAACCTTGGAGGAATTCAGGATGTTTGAGAAAATTCAGGCGTATCTGGCCTCGCAGCTGGACATTCCGGCCGATGAGATCACCCGCGACACCACGTTTGAAAGTCTGGGCGTCGATTCTCTGGATACCGTCGAAATGGTCATGGATCTGGAGGAGCAGCTGGGCGTCGATCTCGAGCTTGAGGACAAGATTGCGACCGTCGGCGAGCTCGTCGATTTCGTCGAAAGCAAACTGGACTGAATCGTCATTGTCACGACGAGGTGCGTGGCAAGGCTGCACTACTTGGGGAGATAGCGGTGCCCTGTTACCCGCAATCCGCTACAGCGGGGAGGAATTCCCGACCGAGGGTGTATGCTGTGTCGTCTGACCCGGATAAGCGGTGTTGAAGATCTGGTCTTGCGCAATAGGGCTCTGTGAATCGTGTCAGGTGGGGAACCAAGCAGCACTAAGCAGACCACCCTGTGTGCCGCAAGGTTGCCGTTTCGGAGCTGGCTGTCCGGGTAACGGATGTAGCATCCATTCGAAGAAGGGTGTGCAGTCCTGCCATGCACCTCGTCAGCTTTCCGCATGAAAATACGCGCAGTCGGGATTCCCCGGCTGCGCGTTTTTTTGGTTTATTCCCCGTCGAACAGCGTCCCCGTCTGGCGGCGGGCCGACCGCTGCAATGGACTTCAGTGCAGACGCAGATAACTAGGATGGCCGGTCGATGGCCTTACCTACCCGCGTTTCTATGCACCATTAGATTTAACAGCCACTGTTTATGGTTCGTCTTCCTGATAAAAAGGCCAATGAACCACAGGCTCTAACTGCTGATAATACACACCCTCGCCGTCGCACAGGGCTTTATACGTAACACCGTCAACAGTGAAGCAGGGAAACGTTATTCTTTTTTCTGTATCATTTGTATATTGGAATATCACACAAATGGAGGCTGCCCCAGGCGCTTTGATATCTGTATCTTCCGAGCGAACAACGTCAAATTGCTCCATTCGCGCCACTGCGGACGCGATCTCTTGCCCATCCGTAAGCGTGATCGTTTCTCCACCGCCAATAAACTTCATTTCTGAAATCTCACCAGACAGCACATTCGCGAGATATTCTCCACCATTGGACGTTTTCTCGTCGAGATGCCCTGCTTTCACACATCCCATAGATAGTAGAATCAACAGCAGGCTAAGCGTGAAGTAAATAATTCTTTTCATGAAATCGGCCTAATATACATCATTTCATATGTTTCTGGTATATCACTAGAACAGATTCTAACTTCGTTATGTTTCCAACCATCATTGACATAATAGTATGTTCTTGCCCCCGAGTTGTCGTATTTATACGCCATAACAATATGCGTACCCTCACTCTCTTCTTTTATTAACACTGTGTCAATTGTTAACAAGACTGGCCTTTTGTATATCTGAATTTGGTTTAACACTTGTGCCCTTGTCACACTCTCTACGATTGCTTCATAGCTGTCAATATCACTTCTAGCAAAATAACTTGTCAGTCCCCAATAACGTGTAATTCCTCTTTGGTGCGCACCAATGGCATCGCTAAGAAAAAGTCCTCCATTGCCATACACATACCGTAGTGTGTGTAGAGAATCTCGCATTTCTTCAACCGTCGTATCAGAAGACGCATACATATCAGCATTTTTATAGTCCACATACCACTGCAATAAATTGCTGATGCCCGTTATAGTACAGTAATAGCCACCAGTAAATGCCCCAACATAGTTCTTAGGTGTACTTACTTCTGAGCTATTGATACTGTCACTAACCCTATAATCAATATGCAATTCATCTACGTCAACAGTGGCAACATGATATTCAGAAGCAAACATCGTTTTGTCGACAACCTCTGAAGTCACAAGGTGAGTCAAGCCATTTGAAGATACAGCGTAATATTCAAGTGGTCCATTGTAATATACACGATCAAGTGTATTTGACACATTTCTATCTCCATCTGGTGAATATTCAATTACGTGCCCGTCATTGTAGCTAGCAACAAGATACCCGCTTGGTTGAAGTGGATAATACAGTGCTTCAATCTGATCACTCAAATTAAACATTACAACTGGTGCACCATCTACATATGTACCGTCTTTTGTGGAGAGAAGGAAGTTGATAACATTCTCATCGATTACTCGCATACGTTTGATGTCGAGCATTTGACTTGGAAGCATAAGTTCATCATCAGTACTCGCATATACTGGAACAGTTATAGCCAAAGAAAGCAGAAGAACAAGCAACAATGAAATTACTCTCAACGAACCTTTTGTTTTCATGATATAACTCCTTTCTGTCTTACGCGAAATGGCTGATTCCTATCCCCATAAGGTAATTGACCTTATAAAGACCTGTGAACTGTAGTGGCACTCAATAATTCACATATCCAGTGGCTTCGATTGGTTTATCCGAGTTGTTTCTTATTGCAAACGTATATTTTCCGCGAACAGTAATCTCGATAGACTCATTGAAGCTGCCGTTTTTCCCGGAGAGATAATGGAATACTCCATTTTCGTCAACCAGACCAAAGTCAACATTTGCGGAAAAAGGCGTGTACGTCGCGTTGATGGTCACAATCTCTCCAGCTTCCATAGAAAATACGGTTTTCGCGCGTTCTTCTTTTCCAGCTTCTACTGTTATGGTAAAGCGTCCCGTCGCCTCTGTTGCTGCCCTAGCCGTTACGCTAAAGCAACTGATAAACAGTAAAACCGTAAGCAGTACACTGATGCATTTCCTTACTTTCATTCATACCCTCCTTACCATTCGAAATCAAAACTACCTTCTTCCGCGGACTGGCTCTGATCTTCTTTCATATCACCCATTGGTATAATGCCAGTCCCCGGTGTCGATTCTCCGTGTGACTGCGCAATCCACAATCCGCCAAGTACCAGTGTACCAAAGATGCCTACTGCAATGATAACCTTTTTGATATCCCACCACCTTTGATGTCTCGTGCTGTCGGCATCACAGGGTTCGACCATTTCGATTGAGGGCTGCCCCTCCGTTTCCTGCCGCGTTGGCTCATCGCTTCCACAGAGATAGTCCAACGATACCCCATAGAGCTTTGCCATCTCCTTTAAATTTGCAATGCTTGGCGTAAGTTCCCCATTTTCCCAGCGCGAGACAGTGCTACGGGATACAAAGAGCTTGTCGGTCAGATCCTGTTGCGACAGCTTTGCCTGTTTTCTCATTTCTGTCAGTCTGTCTTTCATTTCTTTCATTTTTATTATACCATAAATTTTCGCAATCGCGTGTGCAGATACTGCACATTGCCGTGCATTTTTGCTACATGTGTGTTGTAAAAGTGCACGCGTTCAGCGCATGTATGAGACATTTCCACCGCATTCGCGCTACCCCTCGTCAATCTTCCCAAAAATCAACTTCTTCCCCTCATCATACTGCTGAATCACAACCATGGCGGGCCTGCTTAATCACAGCTACGGTGATTACGCTGTAGCGGCCGCACTTCCCCCCAGCTACGCGCCGCGATATACCCCACATCTCATTCCCCATCGAACAGCGTCCCCGTCTGGCGGCGGGCCTGCTCGATGACGGACGCGGTGATCACGCTGTCGCGGTTGCGCTTCTCCGGCTGCGTGCCGGAGGCGATATAGCCTGCGAACTCGCGCAGCTCGTACATCATGTTGTTGGGCAGCTTCTCGCGGTACGGCAGCTCCACAATCTCACCATTGCGGCGGACGAGCCAGATGCGGCGGATGTGGTTGATGTCGTCAAGGAGGATCGAGCCGTCCTCGCCCATGAAGGTCGTGGGTGACGCCTGCCTGCAGACCTTGGACCAGATGGCCTCGCAGACGAAGCCCGGATAGCGC
>ENA-UALF01001355-UALF01001355.1-human-gut-metagenome-genome-assembly--contig:-NODE-1355-length-9221-cov-4.773947_pt1 | contig 9221 bp, 5 predicted proteins | sample MGYA00243698_ERZ654464 | MGnify/ENA primary metagenome ERZ654464 (study PRJEB26926, sample SAMN06164595) | human gut metagenome | biome: ENVO:00009003; feature: ENVO:2100002; material: ENVO:00002003...
TCTCTATGCCGCCCTCCTGCAGCCAGAACTCGATGCAGGCCGAGCCCAGCAGATGCCCGATGTCGGAGAACCGGACACGCATCCCCTCCGCGATCGGCACGATCTGGCCGTACCGGCAGGGGCGGAAGAGCGAGGCCGCGCCCTTCGCATCGTCCACCGTGTACAGCGGCACGACCGGCGGCTCGCCCGCGCGCTCGGCCTTGCGCGTTTTCCAGGCGGCTTCAGATTCCTGGATGTTGGCCGAGTCGCGCAGCATGACGTCCGCCAGCGCGCAGGTCGCGGGCGTGGCGTAGATCCTGCCCCGGAAGCCATCCTTGTACAGCTGCGGCAGCAGCCCCGCGTGGTCGATGTGCGCGTGCGTCAGAAAGACGGCGGCGACGTCCTTCGCAGCCACGGGCAGGGGAATGTTCTCATAGACGTCCACGCCCTGCTCCATGCCGCGGTCGATCAGGTAGCTCTCGCTGCCCAGTTCCAGCAGCGTGCAGCTGCCGGTGACCTCGTGCGCCGCGCCGACAAATGTGATCTTCATAGCGGATCCCTCCTTTTTATCAGTATAGCACAAACTGCCGGAAGTGCAAATACGGCGCGCCGCCCCGCCCGAAAAAATATTCCGCGTTTTTTCAAAAAGTTCTTGACTTTTTGGCGCTCTTCGTCTATAATCAGTCTTGCTGTTTGAGTTGCTGGTATAGCTCAGCCGGTAGAGCAGCTGATTTGTAATCAGCAGGTCGGGGGTTCGAATCCGTCTACCAGCTCCATTTTACCGCAACACAGCATCCTGAATATGGGGGAATTCCCGAGTGGCCAAAGGGGACAGACTGTAAATCTGCTGTCAATGACTTCGGTGGTTCGAATCCACCTTCCCCCACCAAAACGCCTGATATTCTCTGAATATCAGGCGTTTTTGCAACTATTTTCGGATTTCTGATTTTGTAGAAAAGTGGTGTTTTTCAGGCATCAACCCAGCAGAATTTTTCCTATAAATGTATATACCATTTTAGGGAACGCACTTCGTGAAAACCTGTGAAATCCGGCTTGACCCACACCGTGACCCACACGGCGAAATGTCCAAAGAGCGGCGGAGAGGATGATCGTCTCATTCTCTCCGCCGCTCTGTGTTTTTTCTTTGCCTTTTTCACATGACCTGTGCCATGAAATTGCCCATCTTTTCTGCTGCACTTTCCTGCATCTGCCGCGTGACGTGGGTGTAGGTGCGGAGCGTGAAGCCTGCGTCGAAATGGCCAAGCATACTGGATACTGTCTTTACGTCCACGCCATTTTGGAGCGCCAAGGTCACGAATGTGTGTCGCAAGTCATGAAATCTCAGGTGTTCCAGTCCCGCGTCTTTCAGGATTTTCTTATGAATGTTGACCACCGAGTCCGGGTGGTACATCTCGCCTGTTTTCGGGGATGGGAACATCCATGGGTTGCCGGGATGCTTTTGGTGTTCTGCGACCAGCAGATCGACTGCATCCTGCGGTATTGAGATTTTGCGAATTGAATTTTCCGTTTTCGGGCGCGTGATATCGGGTTCTCCGGCGTTGTTTCGCCCTGCCTGCTTGCTGACGGAAATCGTCTTGTTTTCAATATCCAAATCCGACCATTGCAGCGCAACCAGTTCACCTTTGCGCAAGCCGCTGATGAGTTCCAGATAGAACATCGGCAGGACACCGCGCTGCTCTGCTGCGGTCAAGTAGGACTTGATCTGCTCTGGCGGCAGGATCTTCATTTCGTGCTTCGGAATTTTGGGCGGAACACAGTCATCTGCCGGATTTCGCACAATCAGGCGTTCTTTGACCGCCCGGTCGAGTGCGTTGTGCAGCAACATGTGAATGCCGCGAATCGTCGAATCGCTCAGTCCCGGTTGCTTGCCTTTCTGCGCTTCGCGGAGCCGCCCATGCTCTTGTAGGTCTTTGTAGAGCCATTGCAGGTCACGCCCTGTCAGCTTTTTCAGCGGAATATCCCCGATGCGCGGGACAATGTGTAACTCGATTCCACGCCGGTAATACTCGGCAGTTGAGAATCGCAGATGTGGCTTCGCATAGAGTTCATACCACGTTTGCAGCCATGTGCCGAGCGTATATTCGTCCACCCGTTGAGTGTCAAGCACCTCCGCATTGGCAATCGCTCTGGCGAGCTTCTCTTTCACTTCTGCCTGTGTCTTGCCGAGAACGCTCTTGATGATTCGTTTACCGTTTTTTTCATCGTATCCAGCGGTATATCGCCCTTCCCATCGCCCATCCTTGCGCTTTCGAATATTGCCCTCGCCGTTTGCCCGTTTCTTTGCCATGTTCGTGCCTCCTTCGTTTTGGTAGCACAAACAACTACCACAGAAGGGGCGCAAAGTCTACTGATTTTTTCGAAAGATTGGAATATTTTTCAGCCGCTTTCGTGTGTGTAGAAAATCCCTATTCTTTGTTTACTGCGGCGCAGTTTTTGCGTGTGCCAGCTGCATTTCTCTTTGCCTTATCCGTCGTTTCCATCCACGCCCAATGTCCGCAAAACGGTCTGTGCATAGACGCGAACAGAAAAATCATTGGGGTGATTGATGCAGTTTCCGGTCAGCTCCAGATAGTACTTCCCACGGGCGGTCATTTCCCGGAAAACAGAATGCACCGGCGCAATGCAAACACCTTCCAGCTCCGCCGCGATCTGATACAGCACATCCTGCTGCGCGGGAAGCTGGTTGTTCTGAAAGCCTTTGATCTCCGGATTTGGGATCATGGGCGACATGAGCACAAACTCGCAGTCGTGGCATTCCTTACGTATGGTGCGTATAATCGAGAGAATTGCGCGCCGGTAATCCTCGGCGCTTTCCTGCATACTGTTCATACCAAAGCCCAGCATGATCAGATCCGGCTTGCAGGGCGGAACGAGCTCCGCCGCATGTTCGACCCCCCACTGTACGGTGGAGCCGCCCGCGGCGCGGTTCGTTTTGATCACGTTGCTCTGCGGATAGCGCGCTTGCAACGCGTTCGTCACAAGCTCCGCCCATGCTGGCTGATACGGCGCGTGCCAGAGGGAAACATGATATTCGCCCAGTGTCACCATATCGATGGCGCGCTCATTGCAGCCGCTGGCTTCCCAGCCGGCTGTGATGCTGTCGCCGTAAAGGGTCAGATGAAAGTCTCCTCCCGCGCGCAGCTTTTCCATGCTGCGCGGAAGGCTCTCACCGCAAGTCTTCGGTTGAAATCCCGCCCATTTGTCTCTGTGCGTATAGGTCACGAGCGTCTGCCAGCGATAGACATCGGAAACGACCTCCATGTAGGCTTTTCCGCCCGACAGGCGGACCCAGGCTGTTTCCGGTACGCCGGTAAATGGCTTACAATACACGCTGCGCTCCAGATACGGGATGCGCGATGCCTCCGTGCGCACCAGCTGCCGCCCATTTGCGGTATAATCCCGCACCGGTTGGTAAAAAACACTTCCGTCAAACGACGTGACTGACAAAATCTCCTCCGGCTGATACAGCAGTGTTCCGCCGGTCGGTCGCCCGTCTTTGTCGGCGGAAAAACAGACCGGCTCCCGATAGACAAATGTTCCGTCCCAAATCGGCTGCAAAATCCCCATAACGGATGCCTCCTGAAATTTTATGCGTTTATCATAGCAGACTCCGGCAGCGGGAAAATTGTACTTTTTTGATCTGTTTTTCGAAAGCTGCCACTTTGAATTTTTTCGTATTTTGTATATGATAGAGAAAACGGCTCGAAAGGCGGATCTGTATCATGAAGGTGCTGCACAGCTTTACCGCACGGATTCTCGCGATCATGGTGGCGCTGCTGCTTCTGTTCTGCGCAGTCAGTACACTGGCGTGGTATCGGAGCTTCACACGCGAGGCGGTTGAGACCGCGCAGGCGCATCTGGATACGGTCATTGAAACGCTGAACGAAACGTTTGAGGAAAGCCTGCGCGAAATCGACTATACGACCGCGTTTATTTCCAACAAGGTCCGCTCCACGCAGAACAACTGCGTTGTGCAGTTTCTGACCGCGCAGGAGTCCAATGCGCAGATCGCCTCGTTACAGCAGGCGCGGAGCTATCTCTTCAACCGCTGCAACTTCAAGGCATATCTGAACGGCGTTTCCATCTACGGCTTCGACGGTCGTATCTGCACCTATGGGATCACAACGCCCTATGACGAGGTTTCTCAGACGGAGTGGTTTTCCCAGATACAAAGCGGGCAGGCGGATGTCGTTTATCTAACGCCGCACGCATATACCAGCAAGCAGCCGTCGCCCAAAAGCAGCTACGTCTTTTCCATCGTCCGCCCGGTGCTGAACAACGGCACGATCATCGGCGTGATCAAGGCGGATGTGAAAAGCAGCCTTCTGGAAACGATCTTTGACATTCAGGAAATGCAGGGCTATGCGCTGTATGTGTTTGACCGGGACACCGGCGAAGCCGTCTATGTGCCGGAGGGCGCGGACACTCTGCCGCTGACCCGTTTTCAGGATTCCGTCCCGCGCGGGCACGGAAGCTACACCGATCAGATCGGCGGCGCGGACTGTCTGGTCGTCTATACGACCTCTGAGATTACACCCTGGCAGATCGTCGGCGTCGTCCGGCAGAATACGGTCATATCGGGCTTTTTACAGGTCCGAAACCGTATGCTGCTAATCGTCTTGCTTTGTGCGGCACTGTTTGCGGTCATCGCATTTGCGCTGGCGCACTATCTGACGAAGGATTTACGGAGGCTGACGCGCGCGGTGGAGCAGACCGGCGATGAGGCGCTGGAGCTTCCGATCCGTATCACCCGGCAGGACGAGGTCGGCATTCTGTATCAGCGCATCTGCGCCATGCTGGCGCGCATCCGCACCCTGATCACGAACATCCGCTGCGCCGAAGCGGAAAAGCGCACCTCCGAGATCGCGATGCTTTCCATGCAGATCAACCCGCATTTTCTCTATAACACCCTGCACACCATCAAGGTGCTTTCCATCATGCAGGGCGTTGAGAATATCCAGACGGTCACAGACGCGCTTTCCCGGATGATGCACCTCAATCTGGACACGCGGAAGCTCATCAGCGTTGCAGAGGAAGAAACCTATCTGCGGGACTATCTGCAAATTCAGCAATACCGGTACGCCGGCAAATTCACCTACAGCATTTCCATCGAAGCGGAGGCAAAAGGACATTTTCTGCCGAAGCTGCTCGTACAGCCGGTCGTTGAAAACGCATTACAACACGGGGTCGCAAAGGCGCAGGCGACCGGCATCATACAGATACGAATTTTTCTGGAGCAGGAACGGCTGCACATTCTGGTGCGCAACAGCGGTCCGGGCTTTGCGCCGGGGCTGCTGGATGGGCAGCACTACTGCGGCGGGGGCTCCAAGCACATCGGACTTCAGAATATTGACCGGCGGCTGCATCTGCTTTTCGGCGATGCGGCGGAGATGAGGATCTTCTCGGGCGAGCAGCTGCTGACGTCCGTGGAGTTGATTTTGCCGGAAATTACAGAAAGCGAGGCGGAGCAGGATGCGGATTTTGATCGTGGATGATGATTTTTTGGTTCGTTCCAATCTCAAACGGCTGATCGAGACCTCGCCGCTTTGCAGGCAGCAGGGCTTTTCCGTCGCGTGCGAGGCGACGGACGGAGAACAGGCAATGCAGATGATTCCGTCGGCAAGGCCCGACCTTGTGATCTCCGACATTCGGATGCCGCAGATGGACGGGCTGGAATTGCAGGAGGCGCTCAAGTGCGCCTATCCGGATATTCTGCTGGTCATGCTCAGCGGATATGACGAGCTGGATTATGTGCGGCAGGCGCTGAAAAATGGGGCGATCGACTATATCCTGAAGCACGAGCTGAATGCACAGGTTTTGGAGCAGACACTGCGCACCGCGCAGGAGCGGATACAAAAGCCGCACACGCCGGAGGATGATTCGACGGATAGCCAGCTGGCGCTCAAGCGTGATTTTGTGATGAAGCTGATCTCCGGCTGCTATCGCAGCGAGCAGGAGATCACCGCACGCGCGGGTGTATTGGAGCTGAAGCTGGGAATCAAAAGCATTTCCGTCATTCTTATGCAGGTCCAGCCCCGGAAGGGGAATATGATCGCGGCATATCTGCTGGAATACTCGATTTTGAATATTGTGGACGAAATTTTACAGGATTACCGCGCTGGTATCTGCTGCCACGTTTCGGACGAAAAGTATGTATTTCTGCTCTGCTATGAGGGCACCAACAGCAGCCGGGTACGTGCGGAGACCTACCAAACGCTCTGCGCGCGCATCCGCGCCTGCCTGCAAACCTATCTGAATCTCTCGGCAGAGTTTTATGAGGGACAGACTGTACCAAGCGCCGTACAGGTTCCTAAATCCTATCTCTCCGCGGAGCAGAAATACGAAAACCGCTTCTTTTCGGATGCGGCTTTCAAAGAAACGACCGCGCCGTCCTTTGACATTCTCTCCGTATTTGACGCGGCGCGCGAAAAGCAACTGGCTGCGGCGATTCGCCAGAATCAGCCCGCGCGGACGCATGAGCTTCTGAACGATGTCTTTGCGCAGCTTTCCGGGATGCAGCCGTCTGCGGATGCCCTGCAAAATTTCTTTATGGATCTTCTCAGCACGCTCAGCCGCGCGTGGGTCGAGCGTGGGGTCGATCTTGCAAAGCTCTATCAGCCCGCAGACCCGCAGCGGGTGTTTCACAGCTTCCGGAATCTGACCGCCGCGCGGACGTGGTTCGGCGAGCTGAACCACCGCGCGTTTGAAGCCGCGGGCAAGGGCAAAAGCCCGGACTCGCCGTATGTCGAGCAGGCAATCAGTCTGATTCGCAGACATTATGCCGAAGATATTTCACAGGGCACCATCGCGGAGTTCATCGGCATCAGCGCGGCGTATCTCAGCCGCCTGTTCCGCGAAGACTTGAACGTCGGCTTTGCCGATTATCTGTGCTCCTACAGGATCGAAAAGGCGAAGGAGCTGCTGCGCGCCGGAGGCTACAGCAACAAGGAGGTATCCCGGCTGAGCGGCTTCCGTGACGACGCGTATTTTGCCAGAGCGTTCAAGCGCTGCACCGGTATGACGCCGAAGGAATACCGGAAAACGCAGAAATAAAAAGTACCGTTATTTCAAAAAAGAGTACAATTCCGCCCAAAGCCCCTCCAATTATAATAAGGGCATGAGAGAGATCCTCTCAGAACAACGAAACAGGAGGAACCATCATGAAAAAGATTCTTGCATTGTTGCTTGCGCTGATGATGCTCGCATCGCTGGTCGCTTGTAGCACGAAACAGGGAACGCCCGCGCCTGCCGACACGCAGGAGCCGGCGCAGAGCGAAAATGCCGGAACGGAAACGCCCGAGCAGCCCGCGCAGCCGGAAACTCCGGCGGAAATCCCGACCGTCACGATGCTGACCTTCACGGACTGGTACAAGTCCGGCTGGGAAGCGCTGACCGCGTACATTGACGAGCACGCCGAGGAGCTCGGCTTCCGTCTGAAGATTGACATCATCGCCGGCGGCGGCGAGGGCGAAGAGCTTGTCCGCGCCAAGTTCGCGACCGGCGATCTGCCCGATCTGCTTCAGACCTACGGTCCGAAGTGGCTCGACCACAATGCGGGCGTGCTCGATCAAATCGTGCCGCTTCAGAACGTGGATATGTCCGAGTACAGCCAGGATCAGCTGGAGGAAGGACACTACATCTACGACGGTCAGCTCTACGCCGTTCCGATGGACTCCACCTCGCTGGTCGGCATCTTCTACAACAAGGACGTCTTTGCAGCTGCCGGCATTGAAGCTGCTCCCATGACCTGGGACGAGTTCTTGGACTGCTGCGAAAAGCTCAAGGCGATCGGCGTGACCCCGCTGTACTATTCCGGCGCCGACACCTGGACGCTTCAGTGCATCACGCACTTCGGCTTCAACGAGGACGTTGTGGAAAGCGGCTTGAGCTATACGGAGTTCTGGAACGAGATGAACACCAACAAGCGCCACTATTCCGACGCCATCAATTTCAAGAACGCCATCATCATGTCCAAAGACATGGTCGAAAAGGGCTATGTCAACAGCAGCTTCCTCTCCGACACCTATGACATGGCGCAGACCGCGCTGGCAGAGGGCACTGCGGGTATGTACTGCAACGGCACCTGGGTCTACGACGAGATTGCCGGGAAGTATCCGGAATCCGCCGACAAGATCGGCTCGTTCATTCTCCCGCTGTATGAGAAGAACTACACCTGTTCCTCCATGCCCGGCTCCGTTGTCATGACCGCAGCCTGCAAGGATCAGGCGCTCGGCGAAAAGGTCCTGAACTTCCTCGCCTCCTCTGAGGCGCAGCAGATCTACGCGACCGCGCAGCCCGGCATCTACCTCAACCAGAAGGTGACCTGCGAGCTTCCCGAGGCATATCAGACGTTGTATGATGAAATGCTCAAGGGCAACAGCATGGAGGTCTGGCAGAACGGCAACGTCTACCACTACGGCGACTATCATATCCACGTGCAGGACTATCTTGCCGGAGGCATGGACATCGATCAGGTCATCAGCCTGCTCGACAGCGACACTGCCGACAACGCCAAGGCTGCAAACGACCCCAACTGGAATTAAGGCCCACAGAAGCTGAATATTGATGAATAAATGGAGTGCCTGCACTCCATTTATTCATATCCGTCAAAAAAGGAGCGTTCCCTTGAATCAGACCAAATCACTCAAATTGCGGATGAAAAGCCCGTATCCCTATTCACTTGTGCTGCCCGCGCTGATCGTTTACGGTGTTTTGTACGTGCTTCCAGCGGCATCCGGCTTTCTTCTGTCCTTTTTCAACGTGAAAACGTTCAAAATTTCCTCCTTTACCTTTGCGGGGCTGGAAAACTACGCAACTGTCCTGCGCAACCCCTATTTCAGCGTCGCGATCAAAAACACCCTGCTTTTTTCCATTGTCACGACGCTCGGAAAGGTCGGCTTCGGGCTGGCGCTGGCGCTGCTGGTAAACAACCGCTTCCGCGGTGTAAACTATATGCGGACGGTTTTCTTCCTGCCTGCCGTGCTGAACAACGTCGCCGTCGGGCTGGTGTTCCGCTCCATGATGCACCCGTCCGGGCTCATCAACCGCACGCTGACCGCAATCGGGCTGGGTGCGCTGACGCAAAACTGGCTGACCAATCCGAAAATCGCCATCTTCTCCTGCGCCTTTGTGGAGATCTGGAAATGGACGGGCTATACGATGGTCATCCTGCTTGCGGGGCTTCAGGCGATCGACCTGTCTCTTATACACATCTCCGAGCC
>ENA-UALF01001376-UALF01001376.1-human-gut-metagenome-genome-assembly--contig:-NODE-1376-length-9092-cov-5.130132_pt1 | contig 9092 bp, 7 predicted proteins | sample MGYA00243698_ERZ654464 | MGnify/ENA primary metagenome ERZ654464 (study PRJEB26926, sample SAMN06164595) | human gut metagenome | biome: ENVO:00009003; feature: ENVO:2100002; material: ENVO:00002003...
GTGCGGAATGAAAGAACAATATAAGTTTTTTTGATGCGCATATCAGATCTCCTGTGCAAGCTCCTGAACAGCGGCTACGGTCTGAAGCACTTCGGCTTCCGTATTGAAATGCGAAAAGCTGAACCGTACCACGCCCTGTTCCACCGTGCCCAGCGCTTTATGCATCAGCGGTGCACAGTGCGCGCCGGCACGCACACAGATGCTGTAGTCCTCCCACAGAATATCTGCAATGCGGGCTGAATCTTCGTCTCCGATGTTGAGCGAGATAATGGGAGCGTGCAGCGCCATTTCCGGGTCGCCGTAGATCTTCACGTTCGGCAGATCTCGAATGTTTTTATAAAAGAGCGCCGCCAGTGCAGTTTCTTTTGCACACAGCGTTTCCACACCCTGAGCCAGAATCCATTCCACACCGGCACACAGGCCCGCCAGACCCGGAACATTGAGCGTCCCGGCTTCCAGAGCGGTGGGCATCTGTGCAGGATGCTGTTCATCAAAGCTGTGTACGCCGCTGCCGCCCACTACCAATGGCCGGATGGAAAGCCCCGGGCGCACATACAAGCCGCCTGTTCCCTGCGGGCCAAGCAGCGCCTTATGCCCGGTGAAGCATAGCACATCAATGCCCAGTGCCTGTACGTCAATGGGCTGTGAACCCGCCGTCTGGGCCGCATCCACGATCAGCAGCAGGCTGTGCCGGTGTGCAAAAACCGCTGCTTTTGCAAGATTCGTTCCGTTGCCGGTCACATTGGAAGCACCTGTTACGACCAGTGCTTTTGTATTGGGCTGAACCAGCTTATCCCAGTCATCATATTGCAGCCGTCCGCGCTCATCCACGCCCGCAAAACTGAACTGCAAGCCCTGTTCCCGCAGTCGGTAGAGCGGCCGCAGAACAGAGTTATGCTCACATACCGTTGTGATGATATGATCGCCCGGCGCAAAAAGACCACCCAATGCAATGTTCAAAGCCTCCGTTGCATTTGCCGCAAAGGCAATGCAGGACGGGTCTGGTGCGTGGAGGAGCTTTGCCATTGCGCACCGCGCAGCATAAACAAGACGGCTTGCGTGCAGCGTGGGCTCATGGGCGCCCCGTCCCGGATTGCCTGCCGTGCGCATTGCGTCCAGCACAGCCTGCTCCACCTGCGGCGGCTTGCGCAGGGTCGTGGCAGCGTTATCCAGATAGATCACGGTTTCACCACGTTGCCTGCCTGCGTCAGCTTTTCCACGATGGTGTACATGTTGGTCACACTGCCAACAGCAAGCTTTTCGGTCAGGCCATAGAAATTCAGGCAGGTGCCGCAGGTCATGATCTCCACGCCCTGTGCTTCCAGTGCCTTCAGATCATCCAGCATGGGCGAACCCTCACAGGTCAGGGACGCGCCGCCGTTATAGAACAGCACTGTTTTGGGCAGCTGATCCTGCTGGGTAAGTGCGAACACAAATGCCTTGAGCAGGGACTTGCCAAGGTCATCTGCGCCAATGCCCATTTTATCAGAGCTGATGGCAACCACCGTGTCTGTGCGGGTGTCCGGTGCACAGGCCGGTGCTTCTTCAGTGGGTGTTTCGGACGCTTCGCCGACTGTGAAGAGCACGCGGTATTCCCGCTCGGCCAGCTTTTCGGCGCTGTACCGATAACCTTTCTGCTGGGCCATTTTGGTAAGGTTCTGCACGGCGATCTCATTATCCACCAGCACTTCCACCTCACCGGCACCCTGCAGTTCAGAGATCGCCTTTTTGGCTTTTACAACGGGCAGCGGGCATGCGTCGCCACGGGCATCAACTTTCAGCATCATAATTGTAGGCCTCCATCAGTATTTTACAGTGATTTCCTGTTCGGTTTTGGGTATGATCTCACCCACGATCTTTGCGGGTAGGCCAGCGGCCTGCAGCTCTGCTTCCAGCGCATTTGCTTCTTCTGGCAAAACGGCCAGCAGCAGTCCGCCGGAAGTCTGTGGGTCAAACAGCACCTCTTCCATTGCAAATGGCACATTTTCAAAAGTGACATATGGCCCGGTATGGTTGCGGTTGCGCTGTCCGGCAGCGGTATACAAAAAATCATCTGCCGCTTTTTCGGCTCCCGGTAGAACCGGCACCATCCGTGCATCAATGATACAGGAAAGCTTTCCGCCCATCATCTCGTGCAGATGGCCCAGAAAACTGAAACCGGTCACATCGGTTGCCGCGTGGACCGTATACTTTCGGCTGATCTCGGCAGCGTTTTTGTTCAGCGTTGTCATGGACGCAATGGCACCGGCCATATCTTTCGGTGCCGCTTCGCCCACACGGTTTGCCGTGCAGATCAGGCCCACGCCCAGAGCTTTTGTTAAAATCAGCTTGTCGCCGGGCCTGCCGGAATCATTCGTATACATTTTTTTCGGGTCCACAAGGCCCGTCACCGAAAGTCCGTATTTCACACCTGTATCGGCAATGGAATGCCCGCCCGCAAGGCTTCCGCCCGCTTCGGCCACCTTCTTGGCTCCGCCGCGCAGAATCTCACCCAGAATGTTCAGATCCATGCTCTCCGGGAAGCAGACAAGGTTCAGTGCAGTCTTCACCTCGCCGCCCATGGCATAGACATCGCTCAGGGCGTTGGCCGCTGCAATCTGGCCGAAGGTATAGGGGTCGTCCACCATCGGCGGGAAAAAATCTACTGTCTGCACCAGTGCTACATCATCGGTAATGCGGTATACAGCCGCATCATCCCGGCTGTCGTACCCGACCAGAAGGCTCGGGTCTCTTGCACCGCGCGGCAGCTTTTCCAGAATACGGCTCAGCGCTCCGGCCCCCAGCTTTGCGGTACATCCGCCGCCGGTGCAGAACACGATCTTGCCTTCTTTGCTCATGCACGTTCTCCTTTCTCGAAATGAGACGTAGCGCAGGAAATCCGATAAATTTTTTTCAGAATATCAGCCACCTGCCGGGCCAGAGCAGCCTGCTCTTTTGTATCGACCTGATTGAGTACAACATAAAAGCTGCGATCCCCTACAGCCTTCCTTCCACCGGCTTCACTTGCAAGCAGCTTTGCCAGAAGTTCCGGTGTCAACTGCGCATCCTGCGGAACACAAAGCAGCTCTGCGGCAAGCTCCGCCCGGAAACAGACCTCCCGGAGCGGATGCCTCAACGCAGAAAGCCCTGCTACGGCCAGAACCGTATCGCACTGCGGTAAAAGCACCGGCTCGTGCGCAGCGGGTGCCTTGCAGGGCATCCGTTTTGCGCCGTCCGCTTCAATGAGCACGATATCTGCAAGGGTCATCCAGCGCTCCAGCTGTGCCTGCGGCGGGGCCGTCAATTTGCCGCCGTGTGCAGCGGTTCCGGCCACGGCATAACTGCCGCACTTCCACAGGCGGAAAAGCTCTGCATCCGTCTGTGCCCAGACCCCGCCGGGTGGCTGCATAATATGGGTGGTGGTAGCGGCCAATACCCGCCAGCCCTTGCGGGCGCAGTGCGCAGCCAGATTGTACATCAGTGTGGTCTTTCCGCCGCCGCCCACCAGAGAAATAACATGTCCCTTCTCCGCAAGAAACGGAAAAATTTTTTCGTCGATCATTTCTGCTTTTCTGCAACTGCCATGGCGATTTTTTCCGGTGTGATGGGCAGCTCATAGAACCGGGTGCCGATAGCGTTATAGATGGCATCGGAAATGGCAGGCAGCGGTGTGTTGATGACCACCTCGCCGATGGACTTTGCGCCAAAGGGTCCGTTGGGTTCATAGCTGCTCTCGAATTCAACCTTGATCTTGCCCACATCGGTGCGGGCCGGAATTTTGTACTGGAACAGAGAATTCTCTTCCGGGCAGCCATTTTTATCGTAGGTGATGTTTTCGGTCAGAGTCATGCCGATGCCCTGCAGCAGACCGCCCTCAGCCTGCACACGGGTCAGGTTCGGGTTGATGGGCGTGCCGCAGTCCACACAGGCATCAAATTCCAGCAGCTTTACCTCGCCGGTCTCGGTATCCACTTCCACCTCAGCAGCACCAACCATGAACGGCGGCGGCGACAAAGGCGAAGTATGCGTTTCGGTGGCTTCCAGCGGAACCATATGGCCGAACTGCGAAGCATACGCGATCTCGCTCAGAGACTTTTTCTGTGTGGGATCTTTGCTCTTGAAAACATCTTTTCCATCAAATTCCACCTCGTCCTCGGTGCATTCCAGCAGCTCTGCGCCCAGCTTGCAGATCTGGCCGCGCAGCTTCATGGCACACTTTTCGGTGGCCTTGCCGGTAACGTAAGTGGTACTGGACGCATAGGAGCCGGAGTCATAGGGCGAGGTATCCGTATCAGCTCCGAAGACCATGATATTGTCCAGCGGGCAGTCCAGCACTTCGGCGGCGATCTGCGCCAGTGTAGTGTCACAGCCGGTGCCCATGTCGGCCGCACCGATCATCAGGGTGTAGAAGCCGTCGTCATTCAGTTTCAGGGTGGCACTGCCCACATCCATGCCGGAAATGCCGGAGCCCTGCATCGCCATGCCCATACCGACAGCGCGCACCTTGCTGTTGCCCATATCACGGGCAGGGTATTTGTGCTCCCAGTCGATCATATCCCGCACCTTGACAAGGCAGCGGTCCAGCGCGCAGCTGGTGTTGACAGCCCCATAGTAGGCGGGCATCACATCGCCCTCCTGTACGGCGTTTTTCAGCCGCAGCTCAAAGGGGTCCATATTCAGCTTATGAGCCAGTTCATTGACAGCAGATTCTACGGCAAACAGTCCCTGCGTTGCGCCGTAACCGCGGTAAGCACCGGCAGACATGTGGTTCGTATACACCACATCACTGATAAAGCGGAAGGCTTCTGCCTTGCCGTACAGCGGGATGGACTTGTGACCGGAAAGGCCCACGGTCGTAGGGCCATGCTCACCGTAAGCACCGGTATTGGAAAGGGTGTACAGATCAATGCCCTTCACAACGCCATCCTTCGTGGCACCCAGCCGCACATGGATCTCCATTTCGTGACGCGGCGAGGATGCGATCTGGCTTTCCACACGACTGAAAATGATCTTGGAGGGCTTTTTGGTCTTCCAAGTCACAAAAGCCGGATATACCTCACTGACCGCCGTCTGCTTGGCACCAAATCCGCCGCCGATGCGGGGCTTTGCCACGCGCACCATGGATTTGGGAATATGCAGTGCGTTCGCAATATTGCGCCGTGCATGGAACACGATCTGCGTGGAGCTGAGCACATTCAGCCGCCCATAGGTATCAATGGAGCAGTAGGTGCGGAAGGTCTCCATCATAGCCTGCTGGCAGGCCTTGGTATGGTACACATGGTCGATGACCACATCGCTGGCTGCAAGCACCGCGTCGATATCGCCGGAACCACTCTCATCGTGGGCGCAGAGGTTGCGTTTGTTGTCGGCTCCCACCGGACACAGACTGGCCCAGTTGTCCTCCGGATGCACCAGAATGGGGTTGTCCTTGGCAGTGTGATAGTCCAGCACTGCTTCCAAAACCTCATATTCCACCTTGATGAGCTTGAGAGCCTTATCCACGCACTTTTCGTCCTTACCGGCCACAATGGCCACCACATCGCCCACAAAGCGCACATGGCGGTCGATGAGCAGGCGGTCATGCGGACTGGCTTCCGGATAGGTCTGGCCTGCCTGCGTGTAGCGCGGCGCATCCTGCGGCACATCCTCCCATGTAAAGATCGCCTCGATGCCGGGCACCTTTTTTGCTACAGCCGTATTGATCGTTTTGACGATGGCATTTGCGTGCGGAGAGCGCAGCAGCTTTACGATCAGGCAGTCCTGCGGGATCACATCATCCATATAAACGGGCTGGCCGGTGACCAGCTGCATCGCATCCTTTTTACGGAAGGGTTTATTGATGGTACTCATTCTGCGGCCTCCTTCTGCTTTTTCCATGCCAGAAAGTTCATGATGCCGCGCAGCTGGCCCTCATAGCCAGAGCAGCGGCAGAGGTTGCCGGAGAGATATTCCTTGACCTCTTTCTCACTGGGGTACGGATTCTCGCGGAAGAGGGCCAGTGCATTCATGATAAAGCCCGGATTGCAGAAGCCGCACTGCTCTGCGCCCTGATCCGCGATAAAACCGCCAAACTCCGCTGCTTCTTCCTGCAGGCCTTCCAGTGTGGTAATGCTGTGGCCGCTGGCACGCGCTGCCAGTACCGAGCAGGACAGCACCGGTTTCTCGTCCAGAAACACCGTGCACAGACCGCAGTTGGAAGTCTCACAGCCGCGCTTGACGCTCTTGCAGCCGTGGGCGCGTACAAAATCGATCAGCAGCATATCTGCAGCCACATCCTCTGTGACCTTGATGCCGTTCAATGTAAGAGTGATCTGCATTTAATTTTCCTCCTGTGCCGTGCGTGCTTCCAGTTCCAGAACAGCACGCTTTGTCAGAACGCCTGCCAGATGGCGGCGGTACTCGGCATTGCCGCGCATATTGGAGCCAGTGACAATTTTTTGCTTTACTTCATCGGCAAAGTTCTGCGCCAGTTCCTGCGCAGAAACACCCGCCTTTGCCGACAGCTCAAACAGCACAGCCTTGAGCGGCCGCGCACCGATCGCAATGCGATAGCTGCCGGTTTCCAGACGGGCGGCAGCGCAGGTAAGCACCGGGATATCAGTCTGGCTGTTGCGCACGGACTGATAGAAAAATTCTGCTTCTTCCTTTTTAACGATCAGCCGCACAAGGATGTCCCGGTCATAAGGGCGCTCAGCATACTCCTGCAGGGATATGATCCCACCCTTGTACAACTCTACCGAACAGTCCATGGCCATAAACAGCGTGAGCACATCAGAAAAGCCGAACCGGCTGTAGATGCTGCCACCCACAGTTGCCAGATTGCGCAGCTGCACGCCCACGATATGCCGCAGCGCTTCCTTTACTGCGCCATGGGTATACGCAGCAAGACCGGCGTGCTCTTCCAGCTGGCGCAGTGTAACCATGGCACCAATGGAAAAGCTGCCCTCGGTCTCCTCTATGGTGTCCAGTCCCAGACCGGACAGGTCGATGGCTGTACCGACATTGATGTTCTCCATTTTGAGCCAGATCATGCCGCCCAGCACACGGTTGGCCTTTTTCTGGTTCAGCTGCCACGCTTCTTCCAGACTTTCGGCCTGCTTATATTCTCGGATCGTCATCATAGATGCAGGTTCCTCTCTCTTTTTTTCTCTGTTCTTTTATTTTAACACAGATTTCGATATAATACTATTGTGAATTCGTTTCAGAAAGAGTGGTACTATATGAAAGAACTTCTTCCGGTGGGCTGTGTCATCATGGCGTCCGGGGTAAGCCGCCGTTTTGGTTCCAACAAGCTGCTGGCAGATTTCTGCGGGGAACCGATGCTTTGCCGCGCATTTGCGGCGACCGATACTCCAAAACTTTCGGCCCGCATCGTGGTGACACGTTCGGACGAAGTTGCGCAGCTTTGCCGCTCCCGCAATGTTCCGGTGCTGCTGCACGTTCTGCCTGATCGAAACGATACGGTACGACTGGGTCTTTCTGCGCTGCTGGAACAGGTTCCGGAGCTTTTTGGCTGCATGTTCCTGCCGGGAGACCAGCCGCTTTTGTGCCGCGAGACAGTGGAAGCCATGGCAGGCATCTCCGGATGGGATCACAGGACCCGGCTGGAACGACAAAAAGAAACAGAACGGGAGATCTTCCGTCTGGGATTCCGGGTCCGTAACGACCCGTCTCCCCTTACTGGAAGTCCCGTTCTGTTTGAAAAAGGACTTTTTCAGGAACTGCTCACCTTGCCGCAGGGCATGGGCGGAAGTGTTCTGCTTCGGAAATATCCCGCGCATGTTCACACCGTTTACATTGCGGATCGGAATGAACTGGCCGACGCCGACACGCCCGAAGCACTGGCGCAATTGGAAGCACTGGCCCGGCAGAAGCTTTGAGCTTTATACTGCCTTGTCATCCTTCGGCAGCAGCACATTCAGCAGGATCGCCACGAACGCAGCCGGGACGATGCCAGATTCGCCGCAGATCAGCTGGAAAGCGTGCGGAGCCTGTGCCAGAATGCCGCTGTTGGCACCCATGCCGTAGCCAACACCCAGAGCCACCGAGACGATGGTAAGCTGACGCGGGGTCATCTTTTCCTTGGTGATGAGCTGGATGCCGCTGACCACGATGGAAGAGAACATCATAACGGCAGCACCGCCCAGAACGGCCTGCGGCATAATGGAGATCAGCGCGCCGAGCTTGGGGATCAGACCGCACAGGATCAGGAAGATGGCACCGGAGGCCAGAGCCATGCGGTTGACCACTTTGGTCATGGCCACCAGACCCACGTTCTGGCTGAAGGAAGTGTTGGGCAGTACACCGAACAGAGCCGCAAAAGAGGAGCCCAGACCGTCACAGATCACACCGCCGGACAGCTCTTTATCGGTGGGCTCACGATTCATGCCGCCCTCCATGACACCGGAGATATCACCCACGGTCTCAACAGCGGTAACAACGAACATGATCATCACCGGCATAATAGCGCGCATATCAAACACGATCTTGACCGGCATCAGCTTGGGAATGGCAAACCAAGAGGCCTGTGCCACCTTATTCCAGTTGAGCACCCATGCCTTGGTAAACTCTACACCATCGGCAGTGACACCGGTGGTGGGCAGCACCAGACCCATGACAAAGGCCGCAACGTAACCGGCCAGAATGCCGATCAGGATCGCAGAAGAGCTGAGGAAGCCCGTGGTCCAGTGCTTGAAGATCAGAATGACCACCAATACGAACAGGGCAAGCAGAAGATTTTCCATGGAGCCAAAGTCTTTTGCGCTGTTGCCGCCGCCAAAGGAATTGATGCCCACCGAGATCAGCGAAAGACCGATGGAAAGTACAACCGTACCGGTGACGACCGGCGGGAAAAACTTGCGCAGGGGCTTGAGGAAGAAGCCCAGCACGCTTTCAAAGATGCCGCCGATGATGGATGCACCCATAATGGCACCATAGGCCAGCACACCGCCGCCCATACTGCCGACAACACTGTTGAACACGCCAATAAAGCCGGAACTGGTACCCATGATAATGGGCACGCTACCGCCCACGGGGCCGATGGTGAACAGCTGCACCAACGTGACCACACCGGCCACGAACATGGCACTTTGCAGCAGCGTGACCTGCAGATC